>UPTG01001169.1_pt1 | contig 19760 bp, 9 predicted proteins | sample 2160121 | NCBI WGS metagenome assembly UPTG01 (sample SAMN06266255, study PRJEB28933) | marine metagenome | isolation source: Columbia River Estuary | place: USA:Columbia River Estuary, USA | collected 2014-07-27
AGTTAAGATTATCAAATATAAAACTAGAGGAAATCACTCAAGTAATGAGAGGTAAGTCTAAGCAAATAAAACACTAACATATGCCAGAGTTTATTCATAATTTTATCAAGGGTAAAATGAACCAAGACCTTGACGAACGTTTAGTTCCGAATGGAGAGTATAGGGATGCCTTGAATATTAATATATCTAATTCAGAAGGAAGTGATCTTGGGGCTATTGAAAACATTAAAGGAAACTTAGAATTAAAATATGAATCTTTTAACGAATCTACAGGCATATACACCGAGTGGTTAGCTGGCTACATAGACGATGCGATGGTAAATCCTACTTGTATAGGATCCATAGCTAATAATGTTAGCGAAAAAATATATTGGTTTATAGCTTCTGAAAATATAAGTGCCATCGCTGAATACGACAAGAATAGCGATTTAATAAAACCTATTTTAGTTGACACACAAGGTATACTCAATTTTTCTAAAGATTATTTGATAACGGGTATAAACATCATAGAAGACTTACTATTTTGGACAGATAACCAAAAAGAACCTAAAACACTAAATATAAAAAGTTGGTCAAACTCTACGCCAAACTTTGCTACTCACTCTGTTATATATGACAGAGATTTTGTTGAAAGAGATATAGTAGTTATTAAACCAGCTCCTTTAAAACAACCTTCGTTAACTTTAAGTACTGATTTAGGGCTTGGGCCTACTTCAACTAGCGCTGTATATGATTTTACAGATGGGACTACCACGTCAGGAAATTTAGGTGATGCAATAGAAATTGGCGCTTCTGTTTCTATAAACTTAAGCTCTCCTATAAACGTTGAACCAGGAAAAACTTTAACCTTCTCATGTAGCACCGCTAGCAGTGAAGGCTATGAACCTGTAGATGATGAAGGAAATTTAGATACTTATATTTTTACTATAAGCGTTACGTCTATGGACCTAGGCGGTACTGTTGCTAATGGTGTGTTGCAAAGCGGAACCGCTGAGTTGATCTCGGGCTCATTTGACTACGAGGTTGAAACAGCAGGGCAGAAAACTCTTTTTGAGCTAGGGTTACCTAGGTTTGCTTATAGGTATAAATACCAAAATAATCAATACTCTCCTTTTTCTCCTTTTTCTGAAGTAGCGTTTTTGCCTGGTGAATTTGAATATACCGCGTCTAACGGCTATAATTCAGGAATGACAAACCACGTTAGAAGAATTGTTTTAGGGGATTTTGATTCACCTCTACCAGCAGACGTGGTAGAGCTTGATGTTCTATACAAGCAAGACAGCGCTACGGCTGTTTACAAGGTAGACACTTTATCTCCTAGTGATCTTGAAATAAACTATGTAGAACACACTATAACAAACGATACCGCCAACACTGTAACGTTTTCTTTTATTAATACTAAGAAAAATGAACAAGAAATATCTGCCTTTTCTACGCAAACTGTAACCTTAATAGCTGCTGAAGGCTCTTTATCCCCATCCTCTCAGCCAGGTGTGACTATAACTAGTATTGATTTAGGCACTGTTTTTGAAGTAGTAAGCGAGCTTATATATTCGCTTCTACCTTCAAACCAACTATTAAGACCCTGGGATAATGTGCCACGTAAAGCAAAGGCTCAAGAAGCTATATCTAATAGAATAATATACGGTAATTATCTTCAAAACTACAACGTGCCACCTAATTTAAAATTTGACACCGCTAACACATTGGTTAACCAGATACCTATTAGCTTAGTTGGAAGTCCTAATAAGTCTATTAAGTCTTTAAGAACTTACCAATTAGGAGTTGTGTTCAAAGATGTATACGGAAGAGAAACACCTGTTTTTACTGATACAACTGGAGTAATTCCTTTGCTCGCTGATGTTTCTGATACCGCAAATAATTTAAAGCTAAAAATTGAATCACCTAGTCCAAAGAATACTGACGGTTCTGAAATGTTTGATAGCTTTAAAATCTTTATAAAAGACCCGTCCGCTGAGTATTACAATGTAATAGCAGATCGCTTGTACCCATCCGAAGACGGTGAAAGCGTTTGGATTTCAGTTCCTTCTGCAGAAACTAACAAAGTTAAAGAAGGAGATTTTATTGTTTTAAAGAAAAAAGACGGTGCTCCTGTAGCGGTAAAAGATTATCCTAACAATAAATTTAAAATTTTATCAAAAAAAAATGAAGCGCCAGCTGAACTTGTTAAAAAGAATCAACCACTATATCAAACTAATTACAGATTTGATAAGCTGTTTGGTTCAGGTGATGTTCAATCAGCGCGGCAACCAGGGTCTACTCCAGTTGCTGGTTACAGTGTTTTCTTAATTGAAGGAAGCACCGCTGGAGGCGATGGAATAGCTGACACAGAGCTGGAATACTGGGTTACGGGTAATAAAATACGTTTTACAGATGGCATCAATAGAAGTCAATATTATGAAATATCTCAAGTAGAGCAAGATCCAGCAGGAGCTAACGAGCTTAGGGTTTCAATATCTACACCTTTTACAACAGATATAGATTTTTTATATGAAGATCCTTCTAATCCAGCTTCTCCACTGGTATCACCTGAAGCTAATACTATAGAAATTTCAGATGAAGTTGAGACTTTAGGTAAAGGCCAATTCCAAGGAAGATTTTTTATAAGACTACAAAAAACACCTACATTGATGGACAACTTCGTGTCTGATGAAGAGTTAATACCTTTAGAGACAACTGTAGTGGGTAGGAATTACGACGTTGATCGATACACAATTTTTTCAGGAGGTGGAGGACCTCTTCAAAACGGGTCGGGAACGCAAATTGGCTCTGGAACTAGATTAGATTTTAACACTAGTAAAGTGTATGGAGGACTTGATTCTGGCCACCCTAATAATAGTGGTAATTATGGAAGTATCTGGAATATTCCATATCAGCCTGGGGAGTATTGGGATTTTGTTTTTGAAAGAAAATTAACAGGTCGAGGCTCTGCTAACTTTCAAAAAGCCTATAAGACGGGTGCTAAAATAAGATTTTCTACGCATCCAGATTCAGTTTATGAAATAAAGTATCTTCACCAGTTTACTCAAACAAGCGGCTCTTCTTACATAAGATATTATACTAGACTAGATAGACCACTGGAGGCCTCAATATCTCCTTGGCAAATATTTAGAGCTTCTCAAGATAATGGCAACGGCCCGGTTTTTGTAGATGGTAATCAAGTTTTTGTAGGGGCTAGTGGTTTTCCTCCACTTGTGCCGGCTAATACAGATGCTTATGTAACTATTGACGTACTGAAACCAGCGGACGTTATAGAGATTTCATCCTCTGAGCCTGCTATTTTTGAGACAGAACCAGTTGAAAGAGCTGATTTAGACATTTATTATGAAATATCTAACGCTATACCTATATCTCAATTTAATAATCAATACGAAAGTGCTTGGTTTAATTGTTATTCTTTTGGAAATGGCGTTGAGTCAAATAGAATTAGAGATGATTTTAATGCGCCTTATATAAGCACGGGTACAAAAGCTAATACAGTTTTAGATGAACCATATAAGGAAGAAAACTTAACTAATACCTTAATATTTTCAGGTATATTTAATACTACTTCTGGGTTAAACAATTTAAATCAATTTATACAAGCTGAAGCAATAACTAAAACTTTAGATCCTCAAAGCGGACCTGTTCAAAAAATATTTGCTAGAGAAACAGATTTATTAGCTTTTTGCGAAGATAAAGTTGTAAAGATTTTAGCAGATAAAGACGCTATATACAACGCTGATGGCAACCCACAGTTAACAGCTTCTACAAATGTTTTAGGCCAAGCACTTATACCAGCATCATTTGGTATGTTTGGAATTGGCAAAAACCCTGAATCGTTCGCTAATTACGCGTATAGAGTATATTTTACTGACAACGCTAAAGGCAAGGTTCTTAGGTTATCTAACGACGGTGTTACAGAGATAAGTAATTACGGAATGGATGACTTTTTTCAAGACAATTTACCTTTAAATAAAAATGTATTTGGCTTCTACGACAATAGTACAGGTACTTATAATTTAACATTACCTGAACAAGCTTCTCATTGGGCCAGCAAGTTTGGAAAATCTACTACTATTTCTTTTGATGAATCTTCTAACGGTTGGTCTAGTAGAAAATCATATACACCTGAGAATGGAATATCAATAAATACTAAGCTATACTCTTTTAAAGATGGTTTAATATATGAGCATGGTAAAAATAATTTGTATAATAATTTCTACGGCGTTCAATACGATAGCTCTTTAACTTTTCTTTTTAACGAAGAATTTAATTCAGTAAAAGGTTTTAAGACAATTAACTATACTGGTAGCAAGTCTAGAGAAAATGTATACAGCATTGATTCACCTGGCTACACTGGTATTGACTACTCTATAGCTCAAGTTGAAGCTATAAAATCAAACGGAGGGCCAAATCCAACAAGCGTAGACGTAAAACCTGGATGGTGGGTGTATAACGCTGAAACCAATTTAGAAAAAGGTTCAATACCTGAGTTTATAAATAAAGAAGGTAAATACTTTAATTATATAAAAGGTGAAAACACTACACTTTACAACATTAGCACAGAAGATTTTTCAGTACAAGGAATAGGAAGAGCCTCCTCTATAGAAGGCGAGGGTGTGAGCGTATTTAATGTTAGAGTATTTGCAGATCCTTCGTGTTTTTCTGCACCACCTCTGACTGGATTTCCTTTAACTAACGCGTCTGTTGCGAGAGTTAAAGATTCAGCTTATCAAGAAGCTTATGCTTGTGCCTACATAGGTGGGAACACCGCTTATACTAAATATCACAACGGATTAAACTTGCTTCCTGTAGCGGGAGACACTTTATACGCGGACTCTGAGGGACTAATCCCAATTTTGCCTACTAATGATCGTTGGTATGGAGATGGGGTCGAAACTCTTTATAGACTTAACGGAGGCAGCTCTGTAGTTCAAGAAGTTATAGATTGTCCATAAAAAATAAATATAAATAAAAATCATGAGCACATCAATTGATAATTTTACAGTGTCAGAGGTTAATTGGCAAATATCAACTGGGGAAGAAATTCCTAATACAGTATTAACATTAACCCCAAACGCAGGATATTTTTTAGATGCAAATAATTTCTCGGCAACTACAAGCAGCCCAGTGTCTAATATATACTTTACGCAATCAGGCGACAATGTTTCAATGACAGTTGAATTTGATTCAACCCCTGTTGTTGGTGATTTAGCTATTCCTATATGTATGCAGGGGCGTTCGGATTTAATTATTTTTACCTTGCAAGTAGATTACAATTATAGCGTGTCAAACGCATCCGCTAGCTTACCTCCTGTAACGATAAATAGAGAAGGAATTTACGATAGTGTTTCTAACATATTTACAAACGCTACTTTTACAGCAGACACTGATTATTACTTTTTAAATACACCAACCTGCGTGGTTTCTGTTGGTGATCCTAATAATTATACTATAAGCAATACTAAAACTTACGACACTAACAGTAATCTAATTGGTATATCTTTTACAGCACAATATACTTTTCCATCGATTAACGTATCGGGGGATTTAATATCTATAAACGCTTCTGCAGTAGCTTTACCAACACAAGCACCTATACAAGTACGGTCATATTCTTTTTTAAATAGCGAATTTAGCTCAGACGGCGAAACTCGAAGATTTAGTGTTTTTGGTACGCAAGGAGCAAACTGGACCTTAACAGTTAACAATGGAGCAACGCCAAGCACTTACAGCAGTGTAGTGCCTTCTGGTGGGCAAGATTTTTTAGATATAAATATACCTGTAGGATTTGGAGTAGATTACACATTCACATTAACAGGGGATTTAATAAGTCCTTTTCCTCAATCAAACCCTTTTACTATATCACAAGCCGCGGATATTCCTGTTTTGCAAACAACAGAAATAACAAACATTACTAACACTACCGCTGATTCTGGTGGTTATAATATTTTACCAACTTTACCAATTACACAAAAAGGAGTAGAATGGAGTGAAACATCTACTTTTGATACTATTACTGGCTCAACAAATGAAGGTTCAGGCGATTCAGATTTTACTAGTAATATTACAGTATTATCAAAAGACACATACTACTACGTTAGAGCATATGCAACTAATTCACTTGGAACTGGGTATGGTCAAGTTGTTGAGTTTTTAACTACCAACTTTGCTGAGTGTGGATCAACAGTTGATGCTGGTGGACCAGGAATACAGGACATTGAAATTGAATTAAACCCTAGTGGAGGCTTGTTAGCTTTTCTTGTTTGGGCATCCACATCATATCCTGATAAATTTGAAATATTTCACGGAGCTGCAGACCCAACTTTCGGAACCACTATAATAGCTAATAAGAAAGCAACATCAGGTTCAACCACTGATGGGAATTCTGGGCCATTTGATAACGTCTATGGTACATCTAACTCATATCCTTTACCTCCTGCTGTTAGCGCGCCAGACACCGGTGTTGCAAATCCAAACGGAGGAGTTTTCCCAACTGAACTTGAAGCTGATGTAGTACCTCAGTTCATAGATGCGTCCACCAGCCCACCTACAAGACAAGCAGAGTTTGAAATAGCAACAAACGGATATTATGACGTACCTTCAATGAGTGTTGGTGGCACAGATTATCAACAAGTACTTTGGTGGGTGTATTCTCCAACAGATTATAACATAAGTGACACAGCTATACTTAGAGTAACAGCTCCTCACGACGTTAGCACGGTGTGGAAGGTGCTTAGACTATGTTGCCCAGATTCAAATTGCGTAGAGTTACCAACTATTGTTACTAAAGGTATTTCAAATGAAACTGGATCTGCCGCGGATAGCGGTGGTGAAAATATTACTGATGGTGGAAATACAATATTATCTAAGGGCATACAGTGGTCTGAGTTTGCGGATTTCAGTACTATACTGAGTGCTAATAACGAAGGTACAGGTACAGCTGATTTTAATTCAACTATGACAGGGCTTACTGTCGGTAATACTTATTATGTAAGAGCTTACGCGCAGAGTGCAGTTGGTATAGGATATGGGCAAGTAATAGAGTTTGTTTCAAATATAACAGTGCCGTGTAATAGTATCGCGACTCCAGGAGGCGAAGGAATTAATGATTTAAACATTAATTTAGATAGCGGTGGAGGCTTAATAGCGATAGCTGTAGCCGCGGGCGGTATTGTCGATAAATTTGAAATTATACACGGAGGCCCTGGTGGTACAAAGGTAGCTACCTCAGGTATGACAACCGCAAACGCCGGACCATTTGATAATACGTATGGTACTGAGACTTCTAACACAGTACCTACAAATACTCAGGCAGGAAACGTAGACCAATTTATAGGGACTGCCAAAGGTGTACCTCCAACCCGAGAAACAGAATTTACTGATGAAACAGGCTATATAGCGGATATGGGTGGTAGACAACAACTTTTATGGTGGCAATATGATGCCGCGGACTTCCAAATAGCTAGTAATGTCACCATTAGAGTAACTGGTCCAAGTGATACTAGCACAGGTTGGAACTTCCTAAGACTATGTTGCCCAGATTATAATTGCACATTGCCTCCTTCACCTTAAAAAATAAAAATAAAATATGGACGAAATAACACTAGAATTTCCTATGCCACTCAATGTTTCAGTACAGATTGGAGATACGGCTTATTACACAGATGATCTTAATGGTAGGAGCATTGTGCAAATAGGTATTATAACAGATATAGGAGTAAACACTATTACGGCTCAAATACCTAGTAGCACTATTAGGCCTACTCTAACATCTTTTATTCTATTTAGCAAAACTAATTTAGCAAATACAAGTGGCTTAAAGGGTTACTATATGGAAACAACTTTTAAAAACGACTCTACAGAAAAAATTGAATTATTTTCCGTGGGCTCAGAAATATTTGAGAGTAGTAAATAACGTGTAATAATAATATATAAAGTAATAGAATATGATACCAATGGGTGCAGTAATGTCAGGAGTTCAAGGAATCGCTGGAATAGCAAGTGGTTTAATTGGAGCTGGCAAAAGAAAAAGAGAACAAAGAGCTGCTCAAGCTGAATTTGATAAAAGAAAAAATGAATTTGAAGGCTTAGATACTTCTAATCTATATAGCAACTTAGAAAATGTTTACGAAGATTTAACAGTAAATCAACAGCAAGCAGAATTCACTAATAGAGCTCAACAACAGTCAATGGCTAATACTATGGACACTATGCAAGGCGCAGCAGGAGGATCGGGTATTGCCGCTTTAGCTCAAGCCATGGCGAACCAAGGATCGCAAAACGCAGAAAGAGCAGGTATATCAATAGGTCAGCAAGAAAGATCTAATCAAGCTGCTCAAATGCAACAAGCATCGCAAAACCAGTTATTAGAAAGGCAAGGTGAAGGTCAATCAAGAGCCGCGGAACTAAATAAAGTAAGCACGCTAATGGGTATGTCTGGTCAAAGGCTAGGGGCAGCTAACGAAGCTAGGGCCGCTGGAAAAAAAGCTATTCTAGGCGGAGTAGGAAATATACTAGGTGGAGCCGGGCAAGCAATTCCTGGAATGATGCGTTAATAAACTTAAAATAAAATGACAGAAGAACAATTATTATCAAAAGACAGGCAAAAAGTAGCCCAGTTTTTAAGTTTAGCAGATAGCGGTACTGTGCAAGCAGGGCTAACACCTAAGCAGAAACAGCAGCAGGCAGAGTATATAATGCGTCAAAGAGATATATATGCTAACGCAGCGTTTAGAGCTCAAGACAAACTCATCCCAAAAACATCACCTGCTTACCTACAGAACATTCAAGAAATGAATCAAGTTAAAAGTAACTTAGAAAACTTGGCTGTACAACAAAAAGCTATAGGAGATAACCAACAGCAATATCTTGAAGATGTAGAAAACGGTAGAATATCTAAAGCTAATTATGTAGACGGTAAGTCAAATGGTTTAGCTGACATTTATTCAGGCGTCGCTAATATGAACATCGATGATTTTGGAAATTTAACCTTTGAGGTTGACGGTGAATACAAACCATATGCTCAAGTCGCTGATTATTCTTTAAAGTCTATAGATACAGCTAATGGTATTTTAGATTTAGTAGATAAAGTAGCTGGTTCTAAAAAACCTATGAACAAGGCTCAGATGGGTATGTTTAATAATAGAATAAAAAGCATTATCAATGAAGCCTCTAGATCCGACGTTGTATCATTAATTAAAGATGATTTATTACCTGGATTTGAGAACATTGATATTGACAGCGAAATGTTTAAAACAGAAAACCTACCTGCGTTAAAAGATATTGTTATAAATACAATAAACAGCGCAGCTAATGATATCAATAGCAGCATTCCAGTTCACGTTGATGGACCTAAAGAAAACACTCCAAAACAAACTCAAGCTGAGATAAATAGAAAAGAGAAACAAGAGACAATAGAATATAGAGGAAAAACAATTGTCAACGGTTTATTGGAAAATCCAACGAGTTTAATAAGAGAATACTTAGGACCTGGAGAAGTGAGTAAAAAAGGCAAGGTAATACAAATAGGTAAAGGTAGTGATATGCTGGAGTTTAACATGGGAAATGGTTACGATATCAACAATCTTGCTAGTTTATTATACCAATCAAAATACGGTAACAGTGACACTGATAAGCTGGTTTTAGATTATATGCCAGCTTATTTAGATGAAGTTAGAGTAAATAGAGGAAAAGAGCCAATAGGTTTTTTACCAGGTTCAAATAAATAAAATAAAATTATGTTCGAATACGAAGGAAATGAATACTCATTAGAAGATGTAAAACAAGCTGCTTCAAATCTTGATATGGGACTTGACGAGTACATTAAAAAGTATAATCTCAAAGAAAAGGGAAAAGCAAGCGGTGTTGCACAACAGGATGCAACTGTAGCACCTCAACCGGAAATAGCATCCGAGAATATGGACTTAGGGCCGGAGAATGGTTCTTTGGATTCGTCAGAGTTAAATGACGAAGATTTCTTTTCTACATTTGGAATAGATAACGTAAATGTAGAAAATGATAAAGACGCTTTACCTTACACTAGAAGTGTAGAACAATCAACTAACGAAACAGTTGTAGAAAGCACTGGAACAAGAAAAGTACAACTTCCTAAAGCTACACCTAAGGAGTATATAAAAAAAGTAAAAAACCTAGAATCAACAGCTAACGTTGTGTTGAACTCTAACACTCCATATCAGCTAGATATAGAAGGAAGATCTATAAGTGAGCTTTCTGAAGACCCTTCTTTCTTTAGCGATATTAGGTCTGAGATAAAAGACGCTCACTATAGGAGATTTCCTAGCGGAGAATTTCCTTCAGATTACGATATAGATAACATTGTTAAAGCTAAAATTAAAAAACTATCAAAGCAAGAAGCCGAGCAAGAGCAGAATTCAGCTAGAGCTATAGTCGAAGGCGCATTAGACGACGGTAGTTACGATTTTAAACTAAATACAGGTGCTAAGCTTCACATAAGTGAGATATCTAAAGAAGCTAAAAACTTAGCTAATATCATAGACGAAACGCGAGGCCAGCAAAAAATACTGCAGGGAGACGGAACTTATGACGAAAAACTAGCTGCTCAAGTAAAGCTAAATGAACTATCGCCTTTAGCAGACGAAGCTCTTAATGCTTACAACGAAGATCTTACCTTCATGTTTGATAATGAAACTGGTCAAAGACTAACTAAACCAGAGGTTGAAGCTAAAAAAGCTGCAGGCGAGCAAAGTGAAATGACTAGTTTAGAGGGTGAATTAAACGAGTTAGAAGGTTACTATAAAGATTTAGATCTAGAGAGTTTAGAGCAAGCTTATTTTGGCCATGTATTAGAGTATGAAAGTTACCAAAAAAATAGAAATAGCACTATTGACTTAAAGCCTACAGACGGAAATCTTGCTATCGCTTTAAATAATTACGGGTACGAAGCAGAAGATGGTGTGTTTAAAAACGTTAAGTATTCTGATTTGATGAATTTTCAAGATCAAGAAGAAATATTACAATCATCTATATATAACCCAGAAGGTGGAATTGTTCCTCAGTTAAGTGAAACGCTTAAGTCTATTAATAAAGATAGAAAAAAATTAAACCTTGAAAGAGAAGCTTTTAAAACCGCTTATCTATTAAACATAGACCCTGGTAGTATAGAGCAATCAAAAACTTCTAGGTTTTTTGAATCTGCTACAGAAGCTACAATTGGTACGGAAGCTACTGAAAGAATAGGTACCACAGCTAGAAAAGAGTTAGACGCATTGCAAAGTGTTTTTTCCGAAGCAGGTATAACTATGACTAAAGATCAAGAGGAAAATTTTGAACGTAGCTTTGGAATGAATGTTGCGGAAGGAGTTGGAGCATTTATGCCAGAGCTAGTTAAATTTGCTTTAGCTAACAAAGTAGCTGGAGCTGCAGGAATAACTAGATTAATAGCAAATGCAGGAACAAGAGCCACATATATTAACACAGCAGGTCAACTTGTAACAACCGCTAAAAAAGCAAATAAACCGTTACAATTTACTTTAGGAGCTTTACTAGAAGAAGCTAAATTTAAAGCTGTAACAGAAGGAGAATCTCAAACAGGTGGTGGAGTTGGGTTTTTTGCAGGGGGAAGTTTAATGCGAAAAGCGTTACCTTTTAGATTTCAAGGAGACCTAGCTAGGTTTAACCCTTTCTTAGAAAAAGTAGTTTTAGCTGGCCCTGGTGGAGCACTTGGATCTGAAGCGGCTCTATTTACTGAAGCTGTATATAAAGATGTAGCAGGTAGTAAGGCTTTCCGCTCAAGCATGGAAGAAGAATATGGAGATTTAGGAGAAGTAGGGTCTAGAGTAGCTGTTAATATGGCTGTGTTTTCTTTAATAGGAGGTTTAGGTGTAAAAAGGCTAGATTTAAAAAGTATAGCAGAAAAAAGAAGCTTGCTTGAAAAAACACAAACCGAACTTGACAATGATTTTATAAAAAAACGCTCTTTAGAAAGTACCTCTAGATCTCTTAGAGAAGCAAGTCCTTTTAGTAAAGAAAAATTATTAACAGACAAAGAAGTTTTAAAGAAACAAAACCTAGTAAATTTATTAAAAAGCGAAACAGCTGTTGCGGATAGAGCTTTTAATAAGCTAGATATAGCCTCAGTAAAAGAAAATATGAATCGGGCTAGAGTAGTGCTTAATAGTGATAAGTCTACTAAATACGAAATTGAAGCCGCTAAAAAGATTATAAACCAAGGTACAGCTAATATTGCTGCAGCTCAAAGACAGGTTAATAGACAGTTTAATGAAATGCGTAAATCTGGCATTTTAGGAGATAAGGTTTCGTTGGAGATAGTAGAAGGTGGAGAGAAAACAGAAGGCGCAAAAGCCTTGTATGACCCGGTTAGTAAAAAGTTTACAGTAGACATATTAAAATATAAGCCTGGTGTTTTTGCTCACGAAGTAGGACATGCTTTTATGGATATGGCTTTTGAAGCTAACCCTGAACTTGCCAAGCAATTCAAAGATGTTATAAAAAATGATTTCAACAAAGCTCTGCAAGGTCAAAGATTTGATTATAAAGGTGAAAAAAATTTAACTTTTGAAGAAGCTATAGAGTCTGCTTACGGCAAAAACGTTAGAGCTGAAGAGTATGTTATGAACGCTATAGAGTTTTTACAGAACCCTAAATATGCTGACTTGCTTTTAAACAAAGGATTACTTCCTAGTTTGAAAAGAACGTTGGTTAATACGGGAAAAAAGGCAGGTTTAGATTTAAGTTCAAGTCTAGATTTAAGCGCTTCCAATTCAACTAGAGCTTCACAGTTGCTAGAGTTCATGTATAGCATGGGTAGGGTTTCAGAAGGAGGTTCTGCACGTGGTATTAAAAAGAGTTTTGAAAAGTTTAATGATATTAGCATTGACGGGAATAAACTAATTGATGTGTTTGGCAATGAAATAACAGAGGGATCAGTTAGAGAAGCAAAAGCATCTAAAGACCTAGAAGCGTCAGCAACCGATTTAATTAAAAAATACCAGAACAACAAGGAGGGTATGACATCTAAAGAGTTGACCACTTTAAAAAGTCAATTTGTTAGTATAGGCGTAGAAGCTGTAAGTAGGTGGGCAGCTAAAAAAGGTGTACCTGTTAGCGCTGTTAAAAATAATCCTGAAATAGCAGGTAGAGTTTTGGATCAGCTTGGAAGTATAACTAAAAACTACACAGAGGTAAATCCAGTAACTAAACAGAAAAGAGAGCTTAGTACTTACATGGAAAAACCTTTAGGATTAAGAATTGGTCCTAAAATAGTAGAAGAGTACAGTAGAGAACTAAAAACTACAAGTACTGACACTGAGTTTGCTAGGGATTTAGTTGACCAATCATCTCCTGAAGCTTTAGCCGAAAGAAGAGTTAAGGAGGAAGCTGAAGCAAAAGACCTTATTGACGTTAGAGATTTCACACCAGTGAAGATCAAACGCGAGCTAATAGAAGAATCCGTAGATGTAAAACCTGAAACTATATCTACGTTGACATATAAAACAGCCGCTAGTGAATACTCTCCAAAAGTAGCTGAGGCACTATTAGACGTGCCTTATGATAGAGCTACTGGCAAATCTACTTTAAACTACGGTAAAGGCGGTGGAGCAGCTGAGGTTTCTAGAATGCAAGGACTCTTTAGAAACGTGCAAGAGTTTAAGAGGTTCATGGAGACAGTGCCAGAGTATAATGTTGCTGGTCCAGAGACTACACTTAAAACATTAGAAGGCCAAGAAAAAATTATAGATGTTTCGCCTGATGCAAAAGGTTATGCTACGGGCTTAAACAACAAATTGCTTAAATTGATGTACGACAAGGTTAACGTTAAAATACCTGGTATATCATCTCCTAAAGGTAGAAGCTTAGGTAAAACTTCTCAAACTCAAGTTTGGAGATTAAAACCTGAGTTTAGAAAACCGTCTATAGAAACTTTAAGAAAATTACAGCAAGATATAGGTATCACGCCAGCTGGTGAACTCAGTATACCTATGAAAGCTGCTAATAGAACTAAGTTTGGGACACTCTTACAGGGTTTAACAAAGGTATATGTTAGTAATCTTACAAACAAAATAGTAAGATCTAAGATTGAACAATCTGGCATTAAAACAGCTAAGGGAACAAAACAGGTAATAGCTGATATCGCGGCTGGTAAGTCCAAGCGTATGGCTAGTAAAGATATTAAAGAAAATATAGCTAAGTTTAAGCCCAGCTTCTTAAAGGACCTAAAAGACATAAAAATGTATGAGGAAGGTGAGTCTGATTTTTACAACGCTCTATCATCTGGTATGAGTGTTGAGAAAGCTTTTAACTCCTCCTTTAATAAAACTCTTTTAACCAGTAAGAATGGCAAGCCTTTAAAAGCTAAAAACGATTTAATAAAGTCTATTGAGTGGATGACTGGCGAATATGATAGAGCTAGTAGAGCTCTTTCTAAAGGCACTGAGCCAAAGTCGCTTCAAAGGTTTTTATACGAACAAGTTTCAGAGCAAAGAGCTAACGAGGCTTTAAAGAACATGTTAGATTTAGCTAAAGAAGGTATAGACTTTAACAACCCTAGTCAAATAAACGCTAGTGTAAAAGCGCTTGAAAAAGCTATTGGCAAAATATACAAAAAAAAGACAGCAGATGGAACACCAATAAATGTAGACGCTGAACTCGCTAAAGTAGGTGCGTTTTTAGTTAAAGCTTACTCTGCTAACGCTAAGGTTGGTAGTGGTTTACTTGAGTGGGTTGAAACAGTGTTTGGAAAACAACTTACTTTATCAAACGGCAAAACAGGTGACACTAGACAAAGTATATTTGGTAAAGCTGAGGATTTTATAGATCTTGCTATAAAACCTAACATGACTAATCCTGAAGCTATAAAGGTCGTTAGAAAACCTAAGAAAACTAAAGAAGGTGTTAAAATGGAGTTTTCGCATGTGGAGTTTAACGGTGAAAGAATAAGTGTTGAAAGAGCTAAGCAAAGCTCAACAGCTGTGAAAGCTGCTCTAAAAGAGGTTAAGGAAAGCGGCGTGATGTCTAAGGAAACACTAGACACTTCTTTAGACTACGCTAACTCTAATAGAGATTTATTTGTAGACATACTAGAGCAATTTAAGGAAAATGGAGACAAAAATGCCTCGGGTATGTTTTTATCAGGAAGCACGTCTTCTATGGAAGGAATACTAAGAGCCGCAGCTAACCTAAACAGTATTGCTATAAAAGGTAAAGATTTCAACCCTGACAACTACAGGTATGAACACAACCCTCCAGCAAACGTTATGAAGGTTTACGCTGTAGATTACTTAAATGGCAATATAACTAAGGCTGAACTTAGAGCTAAGCTAAACGACTACAACGCTAGTATTATCCCTAAGGAAATGGATAATATTATAAACGAAAAATACCAAAGCTCCCTGCCTTTAGAAGCTATTATAAATACTTGGAAAAGATACTATAACTTTAGTCACTACGGTAGAGACATAACAGAGCTTACTCTTTATGAAAAGCAAGCTGATGGAAATTATACAACTACTAGAAAAGGAGCTGGGTTTGAGCAAGCGTATAAAGACGCTCAATCTGCTTTAAAGCAAAACACGTCTACAAAAGCTTCTAAGGAATTCTTTGAAAAACCTAAAAGCGTTCAAGAGAGCATAGAAAACTTAAAATCTTTAGACAAAGCTTTAAAAGCCGGTAACGACGTTAAAGCACCTGTTAAAAAGATTAGAGTGTTTGACTTTGACGACACATTGGCTAAGTCTAATAGTAAAGTAAATTATACTGCACCAAATGTAGAAGGTGGCTTCTCGCAAGGTGCTAATAAATATAAAGCTATATTTATGGTTGGTGGTCCTGGAGCTGGTAAAACAAACGTAGGTAAAGGATTACAACTAGGTAGAAGAGGTTACAAGGTAGTTAATCAAGATATATCTTTAGAGGCTATGAAAGCAGAATCTGGTTTACCTGCTAAAGAAAGCGAATACAATAAAGAACAAAGATCATTAAGATCTAAGCTTGGCGCTGCAGCTAGAAAAGTAGCTGTAACCAAGTTTGATAAGTATGCTAAAAATGGAGACGGCATGGTTGTTGATGGTACTGGTGCTTCTTACAACGCTACAATGAAGAAAGTAAAACAACTTGAAGACGCAGGTTTTGAAGTTCACATGGTTGTAGCTAACACACCTCTTGAAACTGCCATATCAAGAAACAAAGCTAGAGTAGAAAGATCTCTACCTGATTTTGTTGTTAGAAAATCATGGGAGCAAGTTCAAGAAAGTGCTAACAGGTACAGAGAAGAGTTTGGTGATAGATTATATGAAATAGAAACCACTGATATAGGTTTTGGCGAAGCACTTCCTGAAAGGTTTTTACAAAAAGTTTACTCAGGTATAACAAGAAATAAAGTTGGCAAAATCAACGCGTCTGAGTTTGCAAAGCAATCAGATTTATTAGAAAGTCAAGGAGCTAAGTTTGATTTTAGAGAATTTAGTAAAGTTATAGACGGAGAAAAAGGACCTTTGTTTAGTGTAGCTGAAAAAATAGCTGCAGCAAGAGGAACTGAAGATGTATTTATATTAACCGCTAGACCACCTGAATCTGCTGTAGAAATACAGAAATTCATGAAAGAGTCTGGTATATCAATACCACTTGAAAACATAACTGGACTAGGTGATGGTACTGCTAAAGCTAAAGCTAAATGGGTTTTAGATAAAGCGGGTGAAGGTTATAATGATTTTTACTTTGCAGATGACGCTATTAAAAACGTTAAAGCCGTTAAAGACATACTGGGTCAAATAGATGTAAAGTCAAAAGTACAGCAAGCTAAGGCATCTAAAGATATAGATCTTAGCAAAACGTTTAACGAATACTTGGAGTTTAAAACTGGTATTGGAGCTCAAAAGAAATACGCTAGAGTAAAAGGCGAGGTTGCTGGAAAAGGAAAAGGTAAATTAAACTTTTTTGTTCCTTATTCTGCCAATGATTTTACAGGTTTGCTATACACAACTTTAGCTAAGGGTAAAAAAGGTGAAGCTCAAATGCAGTTTTATAAAAAAACAATGCTAGACCCTTACGCTAGAGCTATGAATAACATATCTAGAGACAGAATCGCTATGTTAAACGACTTTAACGCATTAAAAAAACAAATAAACTCTGTACCTAAAAATTTAAAGAAAAAACTACCTGGAGAACCTTTTACCCAAGAGCAAGCTATTAGGGTTAATTTGTGGAGTAAGCAAGGTATGGAAGTTCCTGGTTTAAGCAAGGCGGATTTAAAATCACTCAACGAGTTTGTAGAAAAATCTCCAGAGCTAAGCTCCTTTTCAGATCAGTTATCAAACATATTAAAAGGAGATCAATACGCTAAACCTGGAGAAGGTTGGGTTACTGGTACAATTACCACAGATTTACTACAAACTTTAAATACAACCAAGAGAGCTAAATACTTAGAGCCTTGGAAGCAAAACGTTAGTGAAATATTTTCTGAGCAAAACTTAAACAAGCTTGAAGCTGCGTTTGGTAAAAATTATAGATCTTCTATGGAAGGTATATTGAAACGTATGGAGACTGGTAGAAATAGAGGTAACAATGCAGATAAGTTTTCAGGTAAACTAGTCGATTGGTTAACAGGTAGCATCGGTGTGACTATGTTCTTTAACACTAGATCAGCAGTACTACAGACACTTTCTTCTTTTAACTACTTAAACTTTAAAGACAACAATATATTTGCTGCAGGAAAAGCTTTTGCTAATCAAAAACAATACTGGAAAGATTTTTCTACGTTGATGAACTCTGATTTCTTAAAAGAAAGAAGAAGTGGTTTACGTATGAATGTAAACGAAGCAGATATTGCTGATATGGCTAAGAAAGGTGGCGTAAGAGGTGTTGTTAATAAGCTTCTTGAATTTGGTTTTACGCCAACACAGGTTGCTGATAGTTTTGCTATAGCATCTGGAGGTTCTACTTATTACAGAAATAGAATAAAAAAATACGTGAAAGAAGGTATGAATGAGGCTGCTGCGGAAAAGCAAGCTCTTAAAGACTGGAGAGAAACATCGGAAGAAAACCAACAATCATCTAGACCTGATAGAATATCAGCTCAACAATCTAGTGATTTAGGTAGAGTTGTTTTAGCTTTTGCTAATACTCCGATGCAATATAACCGTATAATGAAAAAAGCCTATATGGATCTCAAAGACGGTAGAGGTAGTAAAAAAGAAAACATATCAAAAATACTTTATTACGGAGCTGTTCAAAACTTGATCTTTAACGCTCTTCAAAATGCTTTATTTGCGATGGCTTTTGATGAAGATGATGAAATGTCTGAGCAAGAAAAACAAAGTTCTTATAGAGCATTAAACGGTATGGCAGATTCTGTTATGAGAGGTTCTGGTTACGTAGGTGCTATAGCTAGTGTCTTAAAAAACACAGCTATAAAGCTAAACACTGAGCTTGATAAAAAACGACCAAACATAGAAAGAGTCTTAGTTTCTGACTTGTTAAAAGTATCACCACCTTTATCAGCTAAAGTTTCACAGATTCAGAATGCTTCTAGAGCTTACCAATGGAATAAAGATGAAATGATGGAAAAAGGTTTTAGTTTAGATAACCCAGCTTACTTAGCTGGCGGTCAAGTTATATCCGCAGCTACTAACTTACCATTAGATAGATTGATTAAGAAAGTAAATAATATAGATGCTGCTTTAGGAGAAAATGTAGAAGAATGGCAAAGAATTGCTTTGCTAGCAGGTTGGAATGAATGGAATTTGGGTATGCAGGAGACTAGTAATAAACCAAAAAAATCAAAGAAAATTAAAAAAGTAGGAGGCAGAAAACTTAAAAAAAGAAAATTAAGATAAATTAACATTTAAAAATAAAAAATGAATATATCAGATATAAAATTATACGCTATGAATGGTGGTACATTAGGCGTAACTACTTTTACTCAAATAGAAGATTGGTTGAAAATAATATTATTAGTAGTGACTATAGGTTACACTATAACCAAGTGGTCAAGAGTTAAAGAGGAGGAGTAATGAGGTATTTTAAGTTAGAAGAATTTGATTCGCCTGACGAGAAAGGTAGTGGTGGCAAAATGAGTGAAGAGCTTTTAAGCATGCTTGATATTGCCCGTAAAAAGTTTGGCAAACCTATAAAAATAAACTCAGGCTACAGAACTGTGGAGCACAATAAAAAAGTAGGTGGGAAACCTTCGTCTTCCCATCTTAAAGGATTAGCCGCGGATATTGCTTGCGCAAACTCTGTAGATAGATTTAAGTTAGAAGGTATATTAAGAGAAGTAGGATTTAATAGATTAGGCGTGGCTGGTACTTTTATTCACGTAGATATAGATAAAAACAAATCACCCAATGTAATGTGGGTATATTAAAACATGTATAGCATATGAAAACAAAAGGAATAGGACCTCAAGGTTTAGGATTAAAAGGAAACAATGGCTACAGCGTAGGATCTCCTGCAAAGTGTTGGTCCGGCTATAAGCGTGTGCCAGGTACAAAGAAAGGCGCTAAAGGTAGTTGCGAAAAAAAATAAAAAAAAAGGGGTGCCATTTCTGACGCCCCAATTTTTAACTAACTAACTAACTAACTAACCATCACACGCAAGGCAATCTTCACTCATCGCTTGCTGTGCAATATCTCCACGTAGAACACTCTCTGTTCTCGTATAATATAGAGTCTTAACTCCGTTTTTCCAAGCGTCAAAGTGTACTTTATTAAGCCACTTAGGTGTTGCTTCACTAGGAAAAGCTAAATTCAAACTAACTG
>UPTG01001171.1_pt1 | contig 19703 bp, 14 predicted proteins | sample 2160121 | NCBI WGS metagenome assembly UPTG01 (sample SAMN06266255, study PRJEB28933) | marine metagenome | isolation source: Columbia River Estuary | place: USA:Columbia River Estuary, USA | collected 2014-07-27
ACCCCCGAGAAGGCATCAGAAGTAATGACTGAGGAAATGGAGAGCCATTACAAGGATGGCTTTTCCTTCCAGTTTGACACACCTCTCAACAAGTACATGGTTGATTTTGATATCAAGCAGTTCCTTGCTAACCGTGTGGGCATCACATCATGGGATGACTTGGACGAGGCCGGCAAGCAGTATTGTTACAAGAATTACCCCCAGATTTCGTTGCCTGCGTGGGATGACATTGTGGAGGAGAGCTGGTAACCACAGTGAGACCATGGGGTGTGGTTTCTGAGGCGATTGTTTTTGTGGGGGGCATAGCAAGATTTGGTGTTTGTTGCTGGTTGTTATTCTATCAAAAGTGTAGTGATAATATTACTAATGAAACTACTTTTTGAAACACTTACATGCCATATATCAACACTAGGCGAGAAGCCCCGTAAATTTCCTTGTTCTGTGGTTGATTGTCTTCTGTGGTTGAATGTGATTGGTGCTCGACCGTGTGCAAGTTTCATGCAATGATTCTCAATGCTACTATCATCCTTTCATGTGAAAGAAGGAATGAGATGAAACTTATGGAGAATGATGAAAGTATCATGCACATCAACTGAATGTTATTGACATAAAGACCTCAAATTCCTTTCACGACTTGTAAAACAAATTTAGGTACACGACAATCAAATTCGAAAATTCGGGAACACCGAAGTTTGATAGCATCACAAGCACGGAAAAATGCACGTGTCAACTACTGGAGACCCATCATCGCCCGGGAATTAGGATTACTCCTAATTATCAACTGGTACATCAAGGTAGAGCTTTTACGTACACATCAGCTACCACCCTACATGACATTTTTGCAGATAGACAGGGTACCTGCCCTTAAAGAAGACATTGGATCACAGGCATCCTTGGTATTTAAGTCCGCATTTGGAGGAGAGGACTAAGTTCACATGTTTTGTGTTGCAGACACTTGCAAAGTCAGAAGCAATGGAAACACGGGCATAGTAACCTCTTGTGACCACAGTACATCAAGATTCAATACCAAGACATGTCCATTGAACGTCTGGAATAGCAATGAAGCTGTTTTCACATCACATGCCATTGAACATATGGAGCCTCTACATCGACGTCAAGCAAATAGTATCACCCATGATAATTTGGGTACTGCTGTACTTGACATGACCATCCAAAATCACTTCCCTGGACATGACCGAGGATCGTTGCTTACCAAATTCAGGATAGCACAGTTCATTGACCTTCTTAAGTACAATGCACACCCAGATCAAGGCCCTCCATGTTGCAGAGCAAAGCTCATTTCTCTACTGAATGATGCAGAGACCAAGGAAAGGGAAGATGCTGCCAAAGTAGAGGCCGAACGAGTTGAATTGCAAAAAGGGTTGGCACGGTTGCACTCAGTACGAACTCCTGCATTACAGCGTCCTCGTAAGAAAATACGTAATGGTGGACGACAGCCTAACCCCCAACGTATGACACAACTCAGGTGCATCTGGAAAGCAAAAATTGAGCATTACTTGTCTAAAGAATACTCAAGCAGGGGTTATGATCCTGAGCATCTGTTTACGTTTCCATGTGTAACAAGTGACAAATCCCTTCATACCTGTTCAGAGGGCCTTACTGAGCTGGGTAGTCTACGAGACCGGGGGCTCATGCATGACGGCATGTATATGAGAAACAATTTAACAGAATCTACTGTCATCAACGCATCTTCAGTAAAGTCAACATCTCCTGGAGATAATATTGACGGAAATGTACTCGACTTCTGTTTGTCTTGGTGAGTGATCATCTCATGTACTGATGCCCCTTGTCTTGGCTTACTTTGTATTCTAATCACCGCTGCTTTTGAAAAAACTTTCCACATAGGATGGGGTGTGGTACCAACCGTATGTTACCCTTTCCCTCCAATTTCATAGATCGACTGACAGTAACTTCATCGCGACAATGGATCCAGAACATGGAATATCATGAACTTGACATTTTTGACTATGATGTCCTAGTACTGCCATTTGAGAGTAATGGTCACAAATCAGTGTTCGCCATTCTTGGTGCCAAACATATTAGAGATTACATGAAGCATGGATTCAAGGAGCACCGCCCATGTCTACTTCATGTTGTTCCATACCATTCACAGACACAGGGGCAAATCCATGCTTACAATGCATCATGTGCAAAATTACGAGCCTGGCTCAATGTCATGTGGAGAGTGAAGCGTAGCAAGAACGATTTTGCTTCCATGCCATTTACCAACCGTTCCATGCCTTTGTCACGTCCTCGTGGTAAGTTTTTGTAATATGAAAATAGTTGCATTGCTGTTCATTCATCTCACTGCATTTGTCGGATTTTGTCACAGTCTCTTGTCCCGCAAGACTCTCAGATACAGGAATCTGCCTACTCAAATATGTGTTTGGAATAGCATCAGTAGGGGGCGATGTCTTCTCTAGGCATTCATATGATGATGATGGCCACGAGAAGGCCATTGCAAGCATCGAGTTATGTACATTTGACGCAAATGACCTGACTCTTCTAAGACTTGATATCGTCCGCCTGATGTGTGGAGTAACCGAAAAATTTCATTCTGTCAGAGATGTTGCAAATACCAAACAACAGCAAAAATATTGTGATAAGCTTTGCAAGGGTGCATGTTGCGACAATGGTAGTATATTTCTACCAGGAATGACTAACAATGAGTCTAACCAACATACAACATCCGATGGTAGAAGCGACTCATCAATTCGCAGTGATTGCTCAGCAGACTCGTCCAGCACAAACAGCTCTGATAGTTCGTTCCATCCCTTAGAAGAAGAAGATGAAATTGATGGCAGTGATGATCTATACTGTGCTCACAGTAACACCAAAACCCACAACGTGACAAGGGGTACAAGTAATGGAAATGATGATGTCAATGTTCAAGAAGGACTTGGAGACGGTATTGACGATCGGTCAACTGATGGAAGAGATGATATCGGTGTGGAAGAAATGTACTCTGATTACAAGACTGCTAGCGAGCCTACCAGGTGTTTACCCGTCATGAATGACAATTGGTCAAGCGACGATGTAACCTCTACACCAGACAACCTTGTTTGTCCCGGCGATGTGATTGAGTACTGCACTATCAACATGGACACTGCAGTCAAGCGCCATTCTGTGAAAATTATTGTGGACACCATTAACAGGTCGTACATTATGTTAGTGATGGCTTCATCCTCCGTCCCAAGTGCCACGCAGTTCGCAAAGTGAAAATGTACTGCTCTGACACAGGCATCCTCGTACCAAACCCCCTATCTGAGTGGCACACACTAGAAAAGTGCATACTGCAATCCGGATCCGTGGACACTCCTGACGAGTCCACCAATGATAGTGACAATGATAGTCTTCATCTTCGCAGTCAACAAAATCAGAGGAGGTAAGCGTCAAAAATGTGAAAATTCCTTTTACAACTTGTAAAAGGAATTTTAATATATTTCATTTAATTTTGACCTTTTTTCTTGTGTCTCAATTTTTACAAAGAATCAAGAAACAAAATCAGAGGAGGTAAGCGTCAAAATTGTGAAAATTCCTTTTACAAGTTGTGAAAGGAATTTTAATATATTTCATTTAATTTTGGCCTTTTTTCTCGTGTTCTTCAAATTTTACAAAGAATCCAGAAACAAAACAGGTATAAAAAGCAAAGGCGTCTCAAGAACAACGAAGGAATGACAAACAACAACCAACATACAAAAAAGAAACAATACAGAGCAGCCAAGAAGCACTTGAATTCCAACATAAAGTACCCTGACTTTGCGTGGACGGACGTCGGGAGTGAGGAATATTTGAATGCAATAGATGACATTAATGATTTGTATAGGAAGATGCTCGAAATCGGCAAGGCAGCAGAAGTATTTCATGACAAAGAATGCCCTATGATGTCCGCCAAGACCAAAAAAGAATTTCAAAAACATCGAGATTCCATGAAGAGAAATTACAGAAATTACCTCAAGACACCAAAATCAAAACTGGGCCATTTTTGCGTTGACAGTGAAATACTACCACACCCTCACAAGTATGGGCGAGGACCTACAAGCAAATTTCCAACCAACAGGGAAATTATTGCAAAGGAGAGGATTCTCACGTTTGAACATTACATGGCAAGTCCAAACGTTCTCCAGTGCTCAGTGTGCCTGGAATGTGAAATTCGAGACAAACCCCTTGATAATAATCCAAACTACGTGTGCCCAACGTGTACCAGGAGGAAAGATCCGACATACTTCACTGACAACAATCTTCATCCGGTCTGGTATCTTGTTGATGATATAGGCAACTATGTGCTTGATGAGAATGGAAATAAGGCTGCCCAATACAACATTCCTGAAGAACTGAGCTGTCTTTCCATGTACAGAAACTACTGATACGTCGCTGTGCCATCTTTGTCCCCTCTGTGCATCTCAAACATGGTGTGTTTGGACTGAAAGGACATTGTGTTACCTTCCCTCAAGACATAACACAAATGTGTGATGAGCTTCCGCAGCAGAAGGACACATTGCTTACATTCATACGAAACATAGGCAACAAGGATACCAATGCTATATTCCCAACCAGTCTTAGAGTCAATCGTCTCAAAGTTCTTAATGCACTGAAATGGTTAAAAAAGCACAACCCTTTCTATGCCAATATCACCATCAAGGAGCGTAACTTTGACTGGATGAATGGTGAGAAAGAAGTGAACATGGGAACAGATGGAGTTATCCTTCACATGAAGGAGAGTGGACGCACCAAAATGAAGGAGTCAGAGGATGAGTATGTATCAAAGGCACACAGTACTGCCTATAATGATGGTGACAATTCATTAGCAATGCGGACTGTGCATGCAAACGAGACCAATACCGTACCTACTGGCCGTCAATCACAGCAAATAAAGAGCCTCATTGATATTGCTCACAAGACAAATCAATCATCAAAAATCATGAACTTTCCGCCAATTGATCACGATTCCGCAATCTCGTAAGGAATTTCAAAATCTTGGTATTATAATATATTTTCAAACCTATTCGCTCACCCATCATTTTGTCTCTCTTACGCGCAGCGAGTATGACCCCACACAATCTGTCTACTGCAATGCTTACCCTTGGCTATTTCCTGGTGGGGTTGGAGATTTGTATGATATTAAAAGGGGAAAAAGATGTCCAAAGGAGTGGGGAAAGCATTTGCTTCATTATTATGATGGTCGCTTCATTAATGACCAGATGTTCTCCCTGTTTGTGTTTAATAGTATTGAGCGTCATGAGAACAACAGCGCGGGAAGTTATTTCTTCACTAGCGGCAAATTTTTGGGTCAAAATCCACCTACTATCGAAGAGTTGCAGGATAGGTTGGCAGCAGGTGATGATCGTTATATTCAAGTTCTTCTGTATTATTCCCGTAATATCAAGGGGAGTGACAATTACTGGAGGGCAAAGACACAGGAACTTGAAAGTTGGATCCAGCATCATGTCTCTCGAGGCCGTGGACCCCCAACATTTTTCATAACTTTTTCGTGTGCAGAAAATTGGTGGCCTGACCTGCGGCGAAACCTAACCCAATTGGAAAGACATGCCGGAAACGAGAATGCAGCAAAAGCACTTGAGAACAACAACTTCCAGGCAATGAAGAAGGCTGCAAGGAAATATCCACTCTTCGTGAATGATTTCTTCATGAAACGTGCGCGTTGTTTTATGAAGGAAGTCATGAAAGAAGCTCTTGGGATTGACCATTACTGGGGCAGGGTCGAGTTTGCACCAGGTAGAGGACAAATTCATCTGCATATGCTGGGCATTGGCAAAGACAGAGCTTACTTGAATGATTTTTACAAGGCAAAAACAATGGAAGATAAGGCCGCAGTTGTAGACAACTATGCAAGAGAGCATCTTGACATGACCGCTGACATTGATATCATGGACAACGACAGGAAGTATTATCCATTACACCCTGAATCTCCATTGTCAAAGAAGTTCTGTGAAGTCACTGATGAATGTGACGATGTTAGGCTCCTGTGTCAAGACTGCATGTGTCACTTTTGTAATAAATTTTGCCTACGGGATAACAAAAAGAATGTTCCTCGGACGTGCCGTGTTGGATTTGGAGATGAGAAGACTTACAACTGCCAAGATACACCCGGCATGGCTCCACGTGAGGAATCTACGATTATGAAGGATAACAAGGGTATCTACCAGTTTCGCATGAAAAGAACCAAATCCCTTTGAGCTGTTCAGCACAGTAAGACAATGTTGAAAGGTTGGCGGGGTAACTGTGATATCAAACTACTGCTCTACTTTTCAGACCCAAACCTACCTGATATAGGCGAGATTGAAGATGTATGCAAATATGTTGTGGCTTACACAGGAAAGCGCAACCACTCAAGTCAACACGAGAAAACTGCAATTCAAGACTTGATAACGAGGTAAGTTCATCCCAAATTCCTTTTACAACTTGTGAAAGGAATTTTCTGAAATGCGTTTTTTCACTTTTCTAAACCATGCGCATATTTTCATGCAAAGTACTCATGCAGGCAATATGGGCGGTGTGAGGTCTATCACCCAAAAAGCGCTGCATGGCATGTCTGCGCAGAGGACTGTGAGCATACAAGAAGCAGTGCATATGATTGACAACCAGGACTTGGTTATATGCTCGGAAAAGTTCACATACCTGAGCTTACGCCAAGGTGCCATGCTCCAAAGTGAGAAGGACACTAAAGATCGGAAAGACATTGTAACTAAGTATCTCAATCACATCGCAAAATACAGTCATATGAGCTTGGATGAATACTTCTATCAGGTATTTTGCAGAGAAGTCTTGAACGAGAAGGAAGATGTTACAGACCGTACTAAACATAGGATACTGCTGCCTGTCGGGCAAAACTGCAAGCCCCGGTATCCAGTCACCTACGAATATGCAAAGGGTATTCTCATCCAGTACAAGCCGTGGACGAAAGAAAAGCCTCTTACAAAGCTATTGACTAGCAGAGACAGAACCATCCAGACTTTCAAGCGTATGCTGGACAGGAAACAGTTTCCATCGTGCGTAACCTCTCAGTACATATTGGCCATGAAGTACTCGCGTCAATGCAAACTTGAGCTCTTGCATGCAAAGGGAACGGAACAGACCTACGATCTTACAAACATGGATGAAGAAGAACGGGCCCATTACATTGCACACCAACACGTCACCCACTTTTCAGATAACAAGCACCATAACAAGGTCATAGATGGAATGACAGTTGACATTGGTACTGACTTTGACTGGACAGATTCTGTGTATAAGGAAGAGCGCAAGACCCGAATTGACGGCAGAGACTGGGTTGACAAAATACGATCAGAACAAGAAAAAGCCATTTCTGAACAGGCCTCGGCATCAGGTAAACTGGTCATTCCCATCCAAAGGAACGGAGAAGGGTATGATGTTGATCAAATGTCAAAAGAACAACAGGACATTGTCTACACTGCTGTTGACACTATTATCAAATTTCTCAACAATGACCCTTCATACAAGCCAATGCGTGCTACAATTATGGGCAGCGGAGGAACTGGTAAATCTTTTGTAATTAATGCAATTATTGGCATGGTGAGGAAGTTGACGAGCTGTAATGACACGGTTCAAATTGGCGCACCTTCTGGGGCAGCAGCTTTCAGTGTTCAAGGTTCCACCATTCATAGCCTTCTGGGAGTGAGGGTAAACAACCCAGAGAAACCATTGACTGCAAGCACCAAAGCAAGACTGTTGGATCAGCTCGAAAGATTGCTCGTCCTCATTATAGACGAGCGGAGCATGATCGGATTAAAGGTACTCGCAGCAGCTGAGAGGAATACAAGAGAATGCATTTACCAAGGACAAAACAGTTCAGAGCTATGGGGAGGGCTTCCTGTGGTGCTCCTTTTTGGGGATGACTACCAACTCATGCCGGTTGCCAATGATGGGGCAATAAATGGTTATGCAAAGAAGCAAGTTGGTACTGAGCAGCATGTCACCGATAAAATGACTGAAGCTCAGTTATTCTCCTACCGTGGTGACTGGCTTTTCACAGACATCATGACTGATCGGGTTTACTTCCTTTCCAAAAATTACCGTGTTGCATGTGAGAAATTCAAGGGCATTTTGGAGCGTGTTAGGAAGGGTCGTGCAACGTCAAGCGACGCAAATAAGATCATGAAACTTCATCATGTCTTTTACAAATCTGACAGTACTTTCAAGGACGAGATTGAAAATCACGAGAAGACAATGTGGCTTTTCTCCAACAATGCTGATGTAAGGAAGAAGAATGTAGAAAAGCTTGTGAGTACATCCAAAACAAAAGAAGTGCCAGTGGCCAGGCTGGACTGTTGGTACGATACAAACAAGTTGCAAAATGGAAACAAAAGACACACAAGACACAGTCATTTTGATCCCAAGGCTTACATACCTCACACCGATTTGTGCGTGGGAGCAAGAGTTGCACTGAGAAACTGGAACATTCTACCCCAAGCAGGGCTGTACAATGGATCCATTGGAACACTTGTTGAAATTATCTACAAGGACAACCCTATAGGGCCCAATGATAAAGAGCACTGCTATCTCCCAGATTACATTGTAGTGGACTTTCCACACCTTATTCTGCCTCCATATCTTAAACTATGGGATACAAATCATCCAACGGTAAGACACCAACGATTTTATCGTACTTGATGTTACCATCATTGCTAATGTTGTTTCCTTCATCTGTCCATAATAGCATGTTCCAATTCCCATGAGGGAGTCACTATGTAGAAAGGGGTGCTGTACTGTCAAATGGTGTCCTCTAGAGCCATCATGGGCAACAACGATTCACAAGTTCCAAGGGTTTGAAGCAGGATTTGAAGACAAGGACATGTTCCGTAATCTGATCGTTGACCCAGGTGACATAAGATGGGAACAAACATGTCCAGGAGCACTTTATGTTGCACTTAGTAGAGCCAGAACAATGGGAACTTTTTTGTCTGACACTTCTTTTCCCCGAGATTCTGCCATCTACTGGCACGGTCCAGGAATTTCAACTAATCGAATTTTAGAGGGTGACATGAAGTATGCAAAGAGAAAGGGAGACCCTAAAGTCAAGTGTCTCCTAGTCACTAAGAGAGAGCGCTGGGTAGATTTTCTAGACAGTAAGAAAGCAGAAACACAAACCAGGCTTTTCACCAAATCAGATAAAGAAGCGATGATGATTGCGAGACACTCTCAAAGCGACGTAAGAGAGTTTATCGCGAATATAATCACCAAACCGAGTAGGTCATGGGCAACACTGAAAAAGACAACACGGTATGCAATACCCAGAAATTACTTCGGCCAGTACGCATGATCACAGGTCAAAACCATTACACCACAATATGTTAGAAATCACAAAATTCCTTTTACAAGTTGTAAAAGGAATTTTGTGTTTTTGTATATTTAATAACGCGCTGAAAAGTAACGTCTTTTTTCGTACTTTTTTCCGACACTCTATTTTTAAAGCCAATAATCGATTTAGGAATTAGTATGTCAGGCCACCTATTCCTGCGTAGGATATTCTGGGAACTGGTATGTCTACGTGTGGCTACGTTACTAGCAGTAAATTACAAGGAAGATGGCCGAAACATATAGTTCCTACGTAGAAATGGGTCCGGAATGTGATGGAATATTGCCTGCATAAAAAAGCCCGTGCCCGCCCATTTGATTACATCAGATTCACTGCAATCAGATAGCTGGACATATACATATGACCATTGCATATGACCACCGATATATCCAAAATCACCCCTTCGAGTTTGACAAACCAACAACATAACCACTGTCATCTTTTTTTATGATTTTCGTGAAAACGCACTTATATAACCAACCATATAACCACTATTGACCATTAATATACAACATACCAACGCCTACATACGAAGGTTTATTTTCTATTAATATAGCGGTAGTCATCAGTGGTATAACCAACCATTAGACCAACAACAGTTTTTATAACCAACAATTAAACCAACAAACTTATAAGTACCACATTCTACATACGAGCTGTTTTTGGCTCATGTCACACTAGATTTCCGGAATTGAAACCAACAATATAACCATTTCGTCTGTTGAAACCAACACTATGACCAATTATATGTTATATAACCAACCTGTAAACCAACTACACACACCTCACGGGATCACACTAGATTTCGGGGATTGAAACCAACAATATAACCATTTCATCTGTTGAAACCAACCATACAACCAACTATATGTTATATAACCAACAATACGACCAACTATAAGTTATATAACCAACCTGTAAACCAGCCACACACACCTCACGGTCACACGACTAGATTTCGGGGATTGAAACCAACAATAGAACCATTTTGTCTGTAGAAACCAACAATACGACCAACTATATGTTATATAACCAACCTTTAAACCAACCACACACACCTCATTAGCATCGCGCTGCTGCCATAATTGCATATTAATATTACTGTAGGCACCGCCGTCATGAACCATAACACCATCATTATTTCAATTAAACATCTTCCACGCCATTGTCGTGCTCTACCATTCTCATTGCTAACCCACCTGCTGCATAAGATTTGCAATGGGGCGGGGCAATGTCGAGTATATTATATCCGATTTGGTTGCTCACGAATTATGTCGAAAGAACCCTCAACACCCAAGAATTAAACGGTCATTAGCTACGATTCACGCCATAAGCGAAATTCGACAAAGGCTTCATCGTGTTGCCGGCGTTCCCCTGTCCGTATTCAAATCCCCTTCCTTCATCGCGGAAGTAGTGAGGCACTACAACAGCACCTTCCTTTCTGGTAAAAGCGACCTCAAGTTAGACCGGCGCAACCTCTGGCGTATTTTTTTCCGTCGTGAATACGGACGTGAGTTGATTTTTTTACCGCACGGATTGTCTGTTTTACACAAAGCAATTTACATTCAAAAAAGGTACAACCAGAGCGACGAGCCAGTAGTTGGCAAACAAAAGCGGAAAAAGGCAGCTTGCAAGTCTCCCATCGGTTCCGACTATGCCAAAATAAGGAATGTAACAACAATCGACCAGACCGGAAGTCCCCGTCTTCAATATCTCTGCCAGAATCTTCACTCAAACTTCCACGGGTCTATAGACACCTCAGACCTTCCAAACACAAACGTTATCTATGACTTCGTAGGGATTGGACATACAGTATTATCTCTTCATTCCACCGGCTCCAATGGTATTTCTAGGGACGACGATGTTATTGTAGCATTTTCCACTTCCGCATACTTTCGCAATATGCAAATCACACTGCAAAAGCGGGGTTTCTGTGGCGGGCTTGACTCTCTAGAAATGAATGTGGCGCAGATGCTTCTAATGCACGGTGTGAGGGATAAGATTCGTCTCACCGAAGAAATAGTCTCTGATGAGGAAGCTGTGAGTCAAAGCCTTGATTTTGGATTTGGACGAATACAGAGAAAGTCAATGCAACTCAACTGGAACTTCAACAACACTACTATGCCTGGTATCAATACCAAATCGTTTGACAAGTTACCTCCTAAAACAAAGGAACAGCTTATGATTCTATTTGAGGCCGCTACACAATTTACTAGTAAGTGGTATGAAGACTCATTCTCTGATCACGAGCGCAATATCAGGTGCGCTGGGTACCTGAACTCTCAAATGGGTTTCCCTGGTTCCAGATCACTTTTTGAGTACTTCATGATGGTAATATCAAGAAACACTGTTCTCAGTAAACACTGTGATGTCAAGAACTGTCATCGTCCCGGATATAATATATGTTGTGTTTACTCATACTATGTGCACGTTGGTGGACAAGAATACAAAGTGTCCATTATAATGACTACTCGGACCACCGTTGGAAGTGCGTTCAACAAAGCATTGACTAATAAATAATTGGAAAGGTGAGTTCTTATGATATGGCATTGCCCATCTTCACTCGGGTTCAGCCAGTAGAGTTGGGCAATACCCTGGCATTCTTGCTGCTGTGTGAGACATTATCTGTCACTGTCATGATTGATGAAATCTCACACCTCTCGTCTGCTCATTTTCAATTTTGAGCAGCTCATTGTCCCAGCATACTTTTTACATCCACTGCAAATTCTTTTGAACACAATACTGGTAAGTTTTTATTCCCCAAGCTGTCAATAACCTCCCAATCATTGAATACAACTCCATAGAGACACTCAAATTCTTTATCCCTTTTGTCCTTGTATGGAAGAAGTACACAGTAATCCGAAGTGCTTTTCTGGATCTCTTCACGACTTAAACCAGTAACACAGTCATCATCATCCAGCAAATACTTGTGGTAATTCATACCGCATAGCACTTTACTGGTCTCATCATCCGGTTCCATCACAATGGGCACCATGTTCATTGTTGAACCTTTTTTCCCGTATACAATCCAAAAATAACCCTCCAGCGTTGTATCTGCATCAATCTTTGTGGTGAGTCCTGACAAAATGTCACCATTTTTAAATCTTTCCTTAATCTCACTGATGCTTTCGTATCTGAAATACATACGACTGTAATCCGTCTTTCTTCTATCCCTTTTCTTTCTCAATGTCTCGTTTAGCCAGGCAATTGTATTAAGTTTTTGCATGACAACCATTTTACGAACAAAGTATGATGTCGTCTTCCTCATTGATACCAATACCTTCTTCACAGTCTGGATATAACGCTCACGGGTACCCTCCCAATACCACCGTATGGGTCCATACTTTTTTATTTGGGCTGCTAAATTGAGCAAAGAGGGAAAGTTACTGGTGCTAGCCCAAAAAGGGGCCGTGTCATCACTATAATATAGCTGGCAGAACCGATGACAGCATGACAGAAACAGTTTTATATGCCTGTCGATAACAACAACAGCAGGATCTCTTGGGGACATTAGCAATGCTACCATAACCTGGAGGGATACAACCATTTGTCGGATTGCCAACAGCGCTGCTTTGGATGTGGTTGTAGTCTCTCTCAACTTCATATTTAGAAAAAATTGTCCATAGACGAATGTCAGGATCCGTGAAAACCCCAACTCATCCTCGGCAAGCCATTGAGTTTTTGGCAATTGCTTAGCATGCATCCAATCAAGTCGAAGATTGGCAATATCCAATAGGTAAGGATTTACAAGATCCTCGAATGGTGTCTTTCTATCTTCGTCTTTAAGAAATTCCTCAAATGCCAACATTATCCTTGCCACAACTCCATGAAATATATGATGCATGCCAGCATCAATCCAAGCGCTCATGGATATTATTGACAACCAAACATATGGTACGTATTCGTTTGATTCTACCGCATCTCCATCAGTATCATTTTCTTTATTCATCGAGTGAAACCTCTGATACATCCCGTCGGTCACACGGTCAGGAATTGCAGAACTACGACAATATGCTCTGGTTCTCCCTTTCTTCCATCCACAGTATAGGACATTGTGTGCTGCATAGCGCAAAACACACAACATCCACTCAAACTCTAACTCAACTGGCTTGAGATAATTGATGGGTACACCTCTATCCGGTGGTTGTGGCGGAGAATTAGGGTCAAAAGTTGTGGGGTAGGTCTCAGTCAACTTGATCTCAGATGCCTTCATCTTCTTGTTCGCAGGAGATGAAGATAGCATATTCCACTGGCAGCATCGTCCGCATGGAGGGAGATGGAAAGGACTATAACAATCACTCAACAAACTTTCCACCTCCCGCATGAAGCACCTATCACAGTAAGGCAGGTTTTTGTTGTCGATGATAGCAGACCAAAGTGTCCGTTTTCCGAATATACCACCCTGTGCTTGGCATAATATTGCATGCCTTTCTGGCCTATCTGCAATGTAAGCAAGTAGACCCATCTGAACCCGCTTGAATTCCCCATCAACACCACAAAATACCTCAACACCATTTGTCAACTTTTCTATTTCCTTCAAATAGTAGTCAATTACAGGTTGATGATTCATGCTCGACTTGCCCACAGCCAGACAATAGGTATGGAATTTCGATGTTGCACAACCATCTGGATCAGGAAAGGTAACAGTAAGTATCCAAACATTATTTTCTTTCTGCTTCACGAATGACCTAATGAAGCCATCAGACCAAAGGATAAAGCTTCCATATTTGGTTGGCTTGTTCTCTGGGTTTTGTTCCTTCATGTACGCCAAAAGCGCCTCCATGGCTGGACACCCATTTGTCCGTGACCTGTCTCTAACACCTCCTTCTATATCTGTCTGTTCAGTAAATCCAATAGGAATTTTGTGTGCAAATAAATGCTTCAACACACCAATCAATGACACACACGCATGCCCTCCCAGTTGAAACACCTCTTCATGTGGAATATTTCCAAATATTCCATATTTACTCTCCATTAATATATTATTGGCTGACTTGTGATCAACTGGAATATCTACGGCGGTTTCAAAACCAGTGGAGCGATCCTGTAAGTCTTGCATGATATCAAAGAATATCTCATTTTGGTCATGAGTATTATTCATTGTGTGTTGAGTCATATTAAACAGCAACTGCGCATCTGGTAACGTTGAAATTTTTTCGGAATCATACAGTTGCCTCTTGAACATGGACCTCCAGACAATACCGCGAAAACCTCCACATATCTCATCTTCTTGGCTGCAAATATAGTCTTGCCAAAAATATACATTTGATTTTTCATTGCTAAAAGCCTTGAATGATTCGAGTTCAATAAACTTTGTACCCTGCGGTGGGGGTGTGTATTCATTGGAATCATATTTGTTGACCCAATTTTCGTTTTCAGACATCATATCGAGTAAGTGATCAACCATGACTTCATCTGATTTGTCATTACAACCCAAATAATCTGTCTCTGTCTCCATCCCATCGTTCACCAGTCCATTGTTGTTGGTGGTGGTGTCTGATTCTTTGTCACAGCACAAATGATCAGTATCTGACTGGATCGTGTCATCATTGGCTGCATCATTGGCTGGTATGGCGTCGTTTTTACTGTGACTGTCAGGGGGGTACAAGCAACCATTTTAGGATGGTGCATATGAACATGATCATTGATCGACCGAAAATCATGATAGTTTGATTTGCAATGTCGTCGAACGGAGCAGTATCGACACTGATAGTATTTTGCAGGGCACTTAGAGCATTCAAAGATGGAGAAGTGTCCATTTTGAGATGATTTACGATATGTCCCACTGTTGATATTGTAACCGCATTCGGAACAAGGTAACTGGTCCATCACCTTGGCTGAGAGTTGGTTATATCAATATACCAGTAGTGTTGCCCACATCAATATAATTAATGGTATCGTAAATATAACCAATGAACACTATCATACCTCTTTTACATCATGAATGATTACACTCGTATTGACTGGATTATCCTAAATGATCAGCCAATCAAGCTTGTGTGGCTGCACAGCGTGGCTCTCAACTGTCCATCGCCCTAAACCTTTGGTTATATGTTTGGTTTTACTCGACATCTAAGACATTGTTGTTGATTCCCAATGGTGGGAAGTGTAATTCAGGTGCAGGAATTGAATATTTGCCACCAATAAAAGATGGGTATGTATTCCTGTGTTCAATTTTGATTTCATGTTTTGGGCAATTTTCTACGTGATGTTGTACCCATTCCTACGCATAAGAGAGAGAATCCATCTCATACGGATAAGTTGGATTGGTGGATATGACCACTGTCCATGTTGGTTTGGTGAATATAACCACATTTTGAGACATCAATCAATATAACCAATGAATGACTAACGATTGAGTTGGATTGGTGAATACGACCATTGTCTATGATGGTTTGGTTAATATAACCCCATTCTGAGACATCAATCAATATAACCAATCACTGACAAGAGATCAACATAGATATAACCAACAAGCACACAAACCATTTTTCGTTGCTATTTTGGCAATAATAACGTTCCAACAACGATATAACCATCGTTGCCATTGCTATATTGAACTATCAAGTCTTCCTACACACCATGCAGACAAACACAACGGCACAACTGGAAAAACGGCCATGTCTCCAAGTGAATGCAGCAGCACATCATGCCCTGGCTTTGGTGCAGCAAAATCAACAGCACCCTGCCCATGTTTTGGTTGGACAGGCGGGGGAGGTGATTTCGCAGACTCATCATCGGGGAGCACATGTTTCGGCTGGGAGTGTCCATGTTTCGGCAACGCAAACTAGTGTGCAGCAACAACAACAGCAGTTTCCCCATGTTTTGGGTGATCAGACAGTGGGGTTTGGTCCTCCGCAGCAACAACAGCTGCTTCAACAAGTTGCGGTTGGTCAGACAGGGATGGGTGGCGTTCGGCGGGCGGGGGAGATGATTGGTCAGACGGGGATGGGGGTGGAACAGCAGCGCAAGGGAAATCTTAAGCAGTCTCAAGGTAATAGACGACACCGGAAGAAAAAGGTGGAGACAGATTTCCCGGCAGAGTCGGGTGCATTCCTTAGTTGCAGTAGTACACCGGCAATCAGGACGCCGGCAATGGTGGAAGTTGGTAAACTACCTAACTACACTGATGTAGAGACAGACAACAATGGTAACGCCATCCTGCCCTCTGACTTCTTCCCCAACATCTTGGACAACCTACCCTTGGAATGGTTCTACAAAACATACTCCTATTTCCCATTTTTTGACAGAAAGCAGAGAGACGAAAGTGGGATTCTTTGCGTCCCAGCCAATATGAGAACTGCAACAGAAGGAAATGTTGCCAAATGGAAGGATTGTGTGATGATGCTGGGTGACCAGAAATTCAAGGACACAGGAAAGTTGATGTACGGTTATGAGATTGGAAGAATGGCTGCGGCTGAAGGATACATGTGTAAAGGGAAGGCAAAAGGGCCAGAGGCTAGTACAATAAACTTGGTGTTTGATCTTCTGTTCAATCATGTGGCTCCACCTCTACTAGCTCAAAATCAGATCACCAAATTGATAGCGTTGGCATACAAGATTATGTATGTTCCTTGTCTTGAAGGCAACAACCAGTGGTTGAAGAATGGATTACAAGATTACCTAAAGGGCAGGGGGGCGAACGTTGTTCTCTCTGAGCAGGTCACTGGTAACACCCGGCTTCACAGTCTTTTGAAGTACTTCAAGAAGTATGCGACTCAGAGTGCACATCAAATGTTCAGGAGGAAACAGAAGAAAGAATGGAAATTTGTTCTTGAGCATACCATGTATAGGTCACGAGACGGCAGCCTCCCAGAGTGCAAAGAAAAAGAACAATGGACGGATCATGACATTTCTGGTTACCTCGAGGAGAGTACAAAGTCCATGATGACTAGGAATGGAGGATACCGTATGTTGGTGAGGCATTTCGACTCGGTTGTTAGTGTGGCGAGTGTTTTGGCCGGTGATATCCATTGTGCAATGCAACGGGCACTGGCTAGTGGGTGTACACCATCACAAATTTGCGAGCAGCTGGAAGCAGAGAGGGTGAAATTAATGGGGAGTTCCTTTGTCCCGGCTGTCCCAATTATGTCCATGGGCCAAAAGGAGAGGACCGGAGGAGATCCTTTTTACCAAGCTGATATTGAGAACCTACTTGACTTTGAGAATATTGAAGAACAGATGGGTTTGGAAGGTGAGGATGGATTACTAACACATTGGGCCAATGGAACTCAGTCCCCAGTTCCATTAGAACAACACCCCCTTCAACTGCCTTTGCTGGGGCCGATTCATTGTCAAGTACCTCTACCACAGCAAATTCTTCCTCCTACTCAGACAGTAGATCCTATACAATCACCAGTTCCTCCGTTGGGAAATACCCAAGCTCTACCAGGCCCTCCAAAGGTATCACCAATTGCTCCCACACCAGCAGTTCCGCCTTCAACAAAAGAAACAGTACCATCACCAGCACCAGCAGCCCCCTTGTCTCCTGCTGAACAATCAGGTACCATACCATCGGTTCAGGATCAACGTAAAAGTACGAGGCATCGGTTATCTAAAAGGCAGAAAGAGGCTTCTGATTATATTCACAAGATGCAGGAATGTCAGAGACATGCTTTCCAGCAGCTTGAGAAAAAGAATACATCACCTCCTGAGATGTATGTTGAATCAGGACGAAGTTATCATAAGGAAATAATAGGTATGTATAGATGTCATTTCAGAGCATTGTTCAATGTAAGCAAAGAAGCATGTACGGAAGCCATAAATCTTGGGATTAGACATGAAGAATCAGAAAAGGTGCTTGGTGTTTTGAAGAAGTATGTGGATGGGGCTGATGGGAAAATATTCCACCTTCGTAAACAGCACTGGGTAGCTCTGGAAAGGATTTCAGGAACAGATAAGGCAATTTATTTTGATGATATGATCATGATGTACATGGAGAATTATGAGGGGTCAGTTGCCACGTTGAATATTGTGCAAGAAATGTCACCAGCTCAATACGATACTGTATTTTATGGGTCAAATAAACTTGCAGATAAAGTGAGACAATTGCATCAGAAGCAAACGAAGGTGAGTAATGTGCTAGATGAATACTGGTGAGGATATGCACAATCATAATTTCAAACAATTCCCCTGCTTCTCTTTTTTCATAGAAAAACAAGAGTAAAAAGAGGAGGGGTGAGGAGTATGGGTCGAGAAGTGGAGAGAGTTTTGTTGATCAATATGGTAGGGGTCGTGGGAAAAGGTCGTTTGTTGTATGGCATTGTAAGGATGCTTTTGAATCAGGAACAAAATGTGTTGATGGTGTATGTGCAGATTGCAAGGTTACATACGACAAAAATGGCCACAAGTGCAGTGAGTGTGATCAGAGCATTGAGGATTATAAAATGGAAACCAACATATCTTACATGCCCCGCAAACGACCCACTTGGAAAGGACCAGGGCCAACGAACTGTGCAATCTGCAATGTTATACTGTGAAAAACAATAATATACAATTAACAGCAACAGCAATAGCAATATTGCAATCATATATCCAAAATTTCCTCTTTTTCAGATTATCTTCGAAAAGCTATTAGTGGTTAACCAACCATATAACCACAAATAATGACCAATATTTATGTTGGTTATATTGTTGGTTTAATTAACCCGTTTTTGTTGTTTCGATTGTGTTGGTTATATTGTTGGGTAAATAAAATCTTTCCGACAATAGTTTTGGTTATATTGTTGGGTATATAAAATCTTTCCGAATTATAAAGTGTTGGTTATATGTTTGGATATATTATTTGTCGTTGAAGTACAAAGTGTTGGTTATATAGTTGGATATATTATCTGTCGTTTAATTCGAGATTTTTGGTTATATAGTTGGTTAAGTTTTTGTTATTTGGTTGTGTGTTTGGTTATAGTAGACGGGTATGTATATATAACCACCGATGGTCATATATACATGTCCAATAGAGTTGGTTATATTGTTGTTATAATATATCGCAGATAATTTTGGTTATATACATATAACCATAGATATTTGGTTCGGCAGTGGTTATAATTCCGGAATAATAGGCATAATAATACAACCAACAAGAAAAATATGGTTATGCACATATACCCATTGATCGACGCTAGTATAAGTATGTAATGGTTATATAAACATAACCATTGATCAAAAATGAACCAACTATATAACCAAGTTTCCGGGCATACCGTTGGTTATATTGGTTTTATACTCAACTATACGGCCAACTATTTGAATGCGGTGTTGAGCTGCACCAAGACCAGAGGACAACCAGGAGGACTAAGACCGAATCATTTACCGTGTATGGACAAAGCTGTGACACCTTACTTGGTTT
>UPTG01001175.1_pt1 | contig 19681 bp, 15 predicted proteins | sample 2160121 | NCBI WGS metagenome assembly UPTG01 (sample SAMN06266255, study PRJEB28933) | marine metagenome | isolation source: Columbia River Estuary | place: USA:Columbia River Estuary, USA | collected 2014-07-27
GGTGCATCATTAAATGATTGAAAAATACCTGACATGAAACTCACATTAGGGTCTTGACCTTGAATAATGACGTTGCTATTAACTATAGACCCTCTTGTGTCAATGTCTGGATCATAAACTCCGTTATCATTAGTGTCTGTGTAGTTGTATTCAGTTCCGTAAACAGGAGGGGTTGGAACCAGTAACTTTGTGACTTCTGCGGTTACATTTATTCTATTATATTGATCAAATATGAAATCAAATCCTCCGCCAAGTCTTAAGTTCGTTGGTATGAAGTTTTCTCTTCCTGCATCATCGTATTTTATTTTAGGGCCTAAATTTTGAATGGCAAAACCACCTCTCCAACGGCCATTAAAATCAGAGTATGCTTCTTCTTCACTTTGGTAATATCCGGAAATATCAACACCAATAGAACCAGCGGCCTTGGAGCTTGGATCAAAGGCCGAAATTTTTAAATCAGAACGTAAATAGCGCAGAGCAACTCCCATTGAAAATTGGTCTGATAATCGTAAAGAGTATGAAACGTCAAGTGTTAGCTCGTTTGGTTTTTCAATCAGGGCCTCTGAAAACTCATCTTCACGCAATTCAATTTCTCCTAGTGAAAAATATTTAAAACTAGCAGCAAATGCACTTCTTTCGTTCAGTCTATTAAAATAGGTGACATTTCCTAAAAACATATCATTTACTAATTTACTTAAATATGGTGTGTAGCTAATTCCAAAACCAGATTTTGTTTCTGAAAAAGCATATTTAGAAGGATTCCATTGTTGAGAGTAAGTATCCACTGAGGTTGCGACTCCCATGTCACCCATTCCTGCTGCGCGCGCATCTGATGCAATCAATAAAAAGGGTACTCCAGTTGTGATTACTCTGCTATCAAGATTTGGTATTATGGTTGTTTGAGCTTCTGCTTTATTAGATAATAAGGTCATAAAAAACAACAATCCTAATCCCAGTGTTTTATGAGTATTTTTAAGTAGATTCATTTTTGTTTTCAAGTTAGGTATTAACAAATATAAGTTATTATTAAAGTATTACAAGTTTTTCAATTTTCTCAGATTTTAATCCAGTACTTTTTGAATGGACCTTTAATTTATAGACATAAACTCCTTTTCCTACTTTGCTTCCAAAATCATCTGTTCCATTCCATGTTAAATCTCTTGAAATTGAACTACCTGCTAGCGATCCAGTATTTGTTTGTCCGTTTAGTGTTTTAATTAGTTTTCCTGAAATTGTAAATATTTGTATTGAAACGTCCAAAACCCCCGCACTATTGTGGTTGAACCAAAATTCTGTGTAATTAATAAACGGATTAGGATAATTTAATACATTAGTAATTTCTAAGCTTTCATTCTGATCAAACACAATAAACTGTATTTCTTGAACTGAGGCGTTATTGTAAACATCCCACGCTTTGAGTTTAAGTGTGTGAAGACCAGGACTAAGGTCTCTAAAAGGATAACTTAAGCTTCCACGTTTGTAGTCATCTACCGCGGCTGTATAATAGTCGTTTAACTTAAAGACATTAGTTTCATCTCCATCCAAAGTAGCTGTGATGTCATGGCCAATCCCACTTGCAGTATTAATGCCATTTTCATCAAATAAATCTGCTATCAAAATAGGATTTTCATTTGTGATTCCACCTGAAATAAAAGCCTCATCATTCATGAATAAGTCAATTGTGGGGCCTGTGTTATCTTGCGGAGCATCGAGGTTAACCCCGCCAATGACTATATCATAACTAAAACCTCTGTTGTTAGATAGTGGAGCCTCTGTTTTTGAATATAAACTAATTTTGCCATTTCCTTCAGAAACATTAATATCCCTGGGAACTATAAATTCAAATTCAAATAGTCCATTTGATATACTTGCCTGTCCTCTAAAAATAACTTCTCCCATTGTGTCAAAGTCAAGAATAATTAAATTGGATCCATCTGTTACGCCATCATTTCCAATTGTTGATCGTTGTAAATCTTTATCAAAAATAGTCGCTGTTAGGATACCATTGTAATTTGTTTGAATCTCCCCTTGATTATTGGTAACATTTCCAGTAATTTTTGCAGGACTCAATGCCTTCAAAACTTGGTTATTAAGATTAATGTCTTCGTCATTAATTTTAGTCACTCTAATGTCTGGATCAGCCATTGGAATCTTTAATGCTGGGTCCCCTATGTAAAAAACCAACCTTCGCTGACTGATGTTTGTAACCATAGGGTCATTCTTGGTTCTTCGAAGTGCTTCGCCTACACTTATAAGTTCATTATTTCCATAGGAAAATAAATATTTGCTGAGAGATTTATTAAATTGAATTCCAACATTAATTAAAATTTGTCTAGTAGTTGTTATTAAGCTTATTGCTCCCCCTGTTTTGTTCAAGAAAAGGTATTCTCCGGCAGACTTTCTATATGGATTGTCAAATTTTGTGTACTCACATGTAATTGTGACAAAACAATTTAGCTTATTTGGATTGTTAAGCTCTTGTGCATTTAGTTTGTCAAAAATTCTTTCTACTGCTAATCCGTCTTCTCCACCATGACCAAAATAATTAACAACTATGGCGCCTACTTCAAGGGCATCAAAAATGGCTTTATTGACTGATGTGTAACGCGCTCCTCCAGATGTAGTTTCTTGAACATATGAGTCAGAATGAATTTTAAATACATTTAAGAAAGGTTTTTCTAACTTAACATCCTCCGCAATAATATCTGTAGTTTCTTGTATCAGACGATCACTAAACTCGTCAACGTCATCCGAAATCATAAGGAAGTTATTCCTCCAGCTTCCATATGTTTCCTTTTTGTAGTAGGATTCTACTTTATCGACCATTTCATTAGCTTGCTGGGAAGAGTTTGCTAAAATACGCCCTACAGCTATATCTAACTTATCTGAGTTAGCCATAGCTCCTTCGTTTGAATCCATCATTCCAAAAAAGTCATCTGATAAAAATGAACTTGTTAAGCTGATACTATTTACAGAATACCAAGATGGAACAATATTTGTATTGTTTGGGACTCTGTTTTTATAATCAAACGATGCATCTCCAAATAAACATAGGTATTTTAGTTTTTTTGAAGGTTCGCTAGCATTATCATACACATACCTTATAAAATTTCGAATGCCAGATATGTCTTGCATCCCTGAACTAAACTCTTGGTAAATCGATTCCAAAGAATAAACTTTTACATTTAAGTTTTGTTGATCTCTATTAATGTTTGCCAAGCGTTCTGCCTGTGGGATTAAAAATCTAGGGGTAATGATTAAATAATCAACGTCTTCAAATTGTCCTTGATTGTCTAAAAAAACAGTACCCTTAATATCTTGATTGTCAACATTTGTGTTGTCGGCTTTTCTAGGAACATAAAAGTCGCTACCAAGGGCTTGATAGACACTTGCAGTTCCTAAATTAGTTTTAAAGGTAAATTGAGATTCTAAGTTCTGATTTTCATAAAATTGAATTTCATAGGGATTTGTAATGTCCCAAACTTGACTAGTAGAATTAGCATTTGAAATGATAAAAGCTCCAACACCAGATAGTATTGCAGAATTTTTATGTTTGAATTCGAATTGAGTTCCCAAACTAATTAAAGAACGCTCAGCTTCTATAGAAATATAGTCTAGATATGCTGAAGCAGAGGGGTTGCCATTGTTGTTATAATTCAGCTCAACAGAAACTGTACTCGAGCTAATGTTTAATAACTCATTAAAAGAATCTTCTGACGCTAATAATTGACTATCAATCGAGCTAAAGGAGAAGTTGTTTACCTCAGATCCATTTAATTTAAGCGACATTGAAGTATTAGATTCTGAAGTTGCTGCTACATATACTTTCAAATTTATTGGACTGGATGTTATTATATTTGGAAAATCAAAATTAAATTCTCTGGTATTTTCAACATAAAATCTGTGTCCAAACCAGCGTCTTCCTAATTTTGCAATATTGTATTCATCAGATTCCACGAACTTATAGTCATGGAAGGTTTCAAATGTCACATTTGCAGCCGTATTTGGTTCAGTTGCTAGATTCATTCTTGATCCATTACCAGAACTAATATTCAAATAATAAAAAGCATCATCACTGTAGGGGTTTATGTGCGAATTATTATCTGAATTATATTTTTTAGGGCCAATAGCATACATTAAAATATAGTCATCGTCATTGAATGTGAAGTCGTCTTCACCAATTACCTGTATGGTATTTTCAATCATATCATAAGATTGGGTATCAGAATTTAATAAGGGTAAAGACTTGCCTCCATGACCATATATTTTAATATTTTTGGGATTGATAGTAGCAGTATTTACCCCCAAGCTTCTCAAAAAATTTGAAGTCAGTTTATGAACTCCAGTTGTATCGACTTTAAATCGGTACCAATCTCCTGACTTTAGTGAAGAGCTAGAAATAGTTGTATTAATTGATGATATTCTTGTTTGTGTTCTCAATCGATACTCTACAGTAAATCGAGTGATTTTAGTTAAAACTCCTTTGTTATAAAAGATTGGATAGATTTCAATGGCGCCATTTATTTTACCTCTCGAGCGAGCATTTGATATTGTTAATTGAGGCCCGTTTGGTATTGTATTTATTGGAAGTTGCTTCAATTCACTCTTCGATATTTCAATAGTTTCAAGGTTGGTTATTTTTCCAGAAGTTTCATTGATAAGCCCGTTGACTGTCCACTGATTTGAAAAAAGAAGTCCTTTTTCAAATGAGAAATTGTGGTTCTCTACATCAAAATAGGGTACTTCAATTGATTTATTTGCAGTACTAATTATTGAAGTACCAGTCCAATTAATGTTAAATGTTTGAGATTGAGAATACCCAAAAAAACAAAATATTAATGTGAAGTAATTTACTAGGGTTTTCATAGTTTAGGAACGCTAACTTGGGGTTGTTAGTATGTTGTAGTAAAAGCTAATACTCAAAACTACAATAATAAATTATGAAATTCATCGTTTTTAATAAAACTAAAAGCAAATAAATTACAATTATTAAGCTTAAAAAGGAACTCTTTTTTTTATTGCATAATAATCTATAATTACTATCTTGCATGACTGAATTCAATTATTTACACAATTTTATGTTGAATATGAAAAATATCAAAAAATTAAGCCTACTTTTTGCAGTAGCACTATTATCATCTTTGACAGGATGTAAGAGATCATCTTTGTCGGGTAATACATCTAGAGGTACTGGTTGGCAGATTAATGCTAAAGATGGTGGCTTTCAGTATAACACTAGATATAAAGGTCAAGAAACAGCTCCTGGATTGGTTTTCGTTGAAGGCGGAACTTTCACTAGAGGTAATGTACAAGATGACGTCATGCATGACTGGAATAACTCTCCGAATCAACAACATGTCGCCTCATTTTATATGGACGAAACTGAGGTAACTAATTTAATGTATTCAGAGTATTTGGATTGGATTAAACGAGTTTACCCCCCTAGTGATGAAAAGTTTAAAGAAATATATGCTAGTGCAGTTCCTGATACCCTAGTCTGGAGAAATCGCTTAGGAAACAGTGAAGTATATGTAGAAAATTACCTAAGACATCCTGCTTTTATGAATTACCCAGTCGTTGGAGTTAGTTGGATTCAAGCGGTTCAATATGCTGAATGGAGATCCGACAGAGTTGCTGAAATGGGTCTACAAAAAGAAGGGTATTTAGAGAGAGATTCACAACTTTCTGCATCAGCTGAAGAAAATTTTAGTATTGATACATATGTTAATGCACCTACTAAATCTTTTGGAGGTAATGATAGTATCACACTTCCTGTTAAAAGACGAGCCAAAGTAATAGGTGAAGATTCAACAAATTTATACGCTAGACGTGAGTCAGGAGCAATTCAGCTAAAGTATAGATTACCAACCGAATCAGAGTGGGAGTATGCAGCTCTTGGTTTAACAGAATTAAGAAATTATAATGTATACAGAGGTAGGAAAAAATATCCATGGGATGGTCAGTACTCGCGATCTGGCGAACGAAAAAATAGAGGAGATCAATTAGCTAATTTCAAACAAGGAAAAGGAGATTATGGTGGTATTGCGGGGTGGTCTGATGATGGTGCCGATATAACTAATGAAGTTATGTCTTACGAACCCAACGATTTTGGCTTGTATGACATGGCTGGAAATGTATCTGAATGGGTAGCTGATGTTTATCGCCCTGTTGTGGATGACGAGTTTAGTGATTTTGGATATTTTAGAGGAAATGTTTATACTAAAAATGCAATTGGTTCCGATGGAACTTTGAAAGTGATTGGTGTTGATGATATTCAATATGATACTCTTTCTAGCGGAAGAATTATTGCTAAGGCACTTCCTGGTCAATTGGTTAAAGTAGAAGTTGACTCTACAGATATGCTAAATAAACAAAGAACAAATTTTGACAAAAGTAATAATATAAATTTCAGAGACGGAGACAGAGCTTCTTCAAGAAATTTCGATGATTTTAATGATAGAAGTGAGGACTCAACTAATGAAGATGAAACACAAGACATGTATAATTCTCCAACTTATAAAACTGACGGGATGTTAGCTTTTGACGATTCCAATGATAGAACCTCTCTAGTTAATGATGAAGTTAGAGTTTATAAAGGTGGTTCTTGGAAAGATAGAGAATATTGGTTAGACCCAGCGCAAAGACGTTATTATCCTGAGCAAATGTCAACAATGGACATTGGTTTCAGATGTGCAATGTCTAGAGTTGGTTCTAAATCATTATCAAAAAAGAAAAAGAAAAACTAATTTTCATATTTTCAAAAATATTAGGTCCTAACAAGTTTATTTGTTAGGACTTTTTTATTAATTTTAAGAGATGGAACTAAATCAAATTCATGAGCTTTATTTGAGTTGTTCAGCTATATCTACTGACACTCGAAATATTGAAACAGGTGCAATGTTTTTTGCGCTCAAAGGCCCTAGTTTTAATGGGAATAAGTATGCACTTAATGCGATTGATAAAGGAGCTAAGTTTGCTATAGTTGATGAAGTTTCAGTTCCACTAAATGATAAAATTATTCAAGTAGATGATGTTTTAACGACTTTGCAAGATTTAGCTCGTTTTCATAGAGAATATTTAGGTTTACCAATTATTGCTTTAACCGGAAGTAATGGTAAAACGACAACAAAAGAACTAATTAACAAAATCCTTCAACAGCGTTATAAAACAATAGCAACCAATGGTAATCTTAATAATCATATAGGAGTCCCCTTAACACTCCTTAGAATGACTATTGACACTGAAATTGGTATTGTTGAGATGGGTGCCAATCATGCTAAGGAAATAGAGCTGCTTTGCAACATAGCAAAGCCAAATGTGGGTTATATTACCAATTTTGGAAAAGCCCACCTTGAGGGGTTTGGGTCTGAGCATGGAATTATACTTGCTAAAAGCGAGTTGTATGACTATTTAAAATCCAGCAAAGGTCTGATAGTTATAAATTTAGATGATCTTAAGCAGGTGAAACAAGTAGGGGAGTATTCAAATACTTTTTCTTTCTCAGAATCTAAACAAGCCTCAATTAATATAATTTTATTAGAATCTCAGCCTTGTTTGAATGTTTCACTAATCGATACAGTAATTAAAACACATTTAGTAGGAGTTTATAATTTTCATAATATAGCAGCTGCATTGGCAGTTGGCTGTTATTTCAAACTTACAACTAAACAACTTAAAATTGGAATTGAAGATTATGTTTCGGTAAATAACCGATCTCAAATTGTTAAGCAAAATTCGAATCAGATTTTATTAGATGCTTACAATGCTAATCCAAGCAGTATGGGAGTTGCTTTGGAAAATTTCAAAAGAATTCAAAACTCAAATAAAATTGCCATATTAGGAGATATGTTTGAATTGGGAGCTACTAGTGCAAAAGAACATTTAGAAATTATTAATCAAGCAATTTTAACTAAGGGTTGTATATTTTATTTTATAGGGTCTCATTTTTTTGAGCAAAAAACATCGCATTCAAATTTTTTGTTTTTTGAAACATTTGAAGATCTTAAATCTCATTTGAAAGAAATGGCTATTTCAAATACTAGCATCTTGATTAAAGGTTCCCGAGGGATGGCCCTAGAACGTGTTTTGGAACTACTTTAAATTAAGAAAATTTAATTCTTTCATCATGCAGATAATAAGAACTTTTATTCTCATATTTAACTTTTGATTTATTTATGTTTAATTCTTAATCAACATCTACAAATAGATAATTGAGGGTTTTTTTTTAAACAAAACTATTTGATAGTTTTATGAAAATCATAAGCTTTATACTTATTTTTGTGTTAACTCCTAACTTTTTTAATTACTAAAATATATATCCATGCGGCTTTTACTAAAATTATTTTTGTTTTCAAGTATTTCTATAATGAGTCAAACCAATGCAGAACAAGAAAATATTAAAGAAAAAAGTTATTCTTTAACTGCTGTAGGTGATATAATGATTGGAACTAACTATCCGTCTGAAATCTATTTGCCCCCAAATGATGGTACTGGTTTTTTTGATTCTGTCACAGAAATATTAAATAAATCTGACATAACCTTTGGTAATCTAGAGGGAGTTATAATGTCAGAAAATATTTCACCCAGAAAGAGATGTAAAAAACCAGAAAATTGTTACGTATTTAAGATGCCTGATAATTATGTAAATCATATTAAAAAAGCGGGTTTTAATCTTCTAAGTATTGCTAATAATCACATTAATGACTTCGGGCCCAAGGGTGTTTTAAATACCACTAAGCTATTGGATCAATCAGAAATTTCTTATGCAGGAACACTTTCTAACCCCACAACCATAATTAATTTTAAAGATTTAAAAATTGGTTTCTGTGCATTTTCTCCGAATTATGGAACTGTCAATGTAAACGACTTAAAAAATGCTAAAAAAATTGTCTCAGACTTAAACGGTAAAGTTGATATTGTAATCGTATCATTTCATGCTGGAGGTGAGGGTGAAAATTTTCAACATATATCAAATAAAAATGAAATTTATCTTGGTGAGAATAGAGGGAATCCATATTTATTTGCTAGACAAATGATTGATGAAGGAGCTGATATAATATTAGGTCATGGTCCACATGTAACTCGTGCAATAGATATATACAAAAATAAGTTTATTGCATACAGTTTAGGGAACTTTGCTACTTACGGGAGGTTTAATTTAAGAGGGCCAAAAGGTATATCTCCAATAGTTGAAATTAAATTTGATGGTAAAGGTGATTTTATTTCTGGAAAAATAACCTCTATAAAACTGATTAATCGTGGTATTCCTGTTATTGATAATAAAAATTCTGCACTTAAAGTTATTAAAGATTTAGTAAAAGAGGATCTTCCAAATAGCACGATTAAAATCAGTGATAATGGAGAGTTTTTTAAGGACTAATTTTTATTTAATTGTATATAATGCAACCAACAAAATTAACCAGATATTACTATTCTTATTTTGATAACACATTTTTTGATAAATTTTTTTTCATATACTTACGCAAGTTTTGTCAAAATTTTATTATTCAATACACATATGAAATCAAATAAATCTATACTAAAATTATTTTGTTTTTCGTTCTGTTGTTGTTTTAGTAATTTTAATAGTTTTTCTCAAAATAAGCTAAAGTTAGCTGTAGATACAATTACTACTAGTAACGATAATATCATTCTATATGATGACAAAAGCTGGGAATATCTCCCAGTTGTAAAAAGAAAAAACTATTTGAAGGCTTTTGCAGATACATCATCTATTTTCACCAAGAATTGGAAAAATAGTACCTTTGCCTACAAAGACAAATTCCCTCCTGATAGCGTCTTAATTACATATTTAGATGATCAAGATAAATATGTTATTCCTGTTATAGATAGAATTAATTCAGGATTTAAACTTCGAAATGGTACATTCCATAAGGGACTCGATATACACCTAACAAGAACAACACCAGTTAAGGCTGCTTTTAATGGTAAAGTCAGGTATGCTAGATTCAATACAGGCGGTTATGGTAATCTTGTGATCATTAGGCATTTTAATGGATTAGAAACATATTATGCGCATTTAAGTAGACTTGATGTTAAAGAGGATCAACTTGTTCAAGCAGGCAAAGTTATTGGATTAGGCGGAAATACAGGAGTGAAATGGTCAGGTCCTCATTTACACTTTGAGGTTAGATATCATGATTTTGCTTTTGACCCTGAAAAGATATTCTCAATAAAAGACTCTGTGTTATTAGGTGATAAGATATTATTAAAGAAAGCTGACTTTCACTCTGTTATAGCTGCATCAAGAAAATATCATAGGATTAAGTCTGGGGAAACATTATCATATTTAGCTGTTCGTTACAATACCACTGTATCAAAAATATTAAAAATCAATCCTAAACTTAATATAAATTCTATCATCGGAATTGGAATGAAGATACGTGTCAGATAATAGCAAATATAATTTTGATAAAAACTTTCAAAAGAGTACTCTGTAACCATCAGAGTATGGTAGATTTGAACTGCTGTCCTGTGGGGAATTAATCCTATTATTTGTTGTAAAATTAATGATATATTTGAGTTATGTATCTTTACCTTTCATTTATACTTAATTTTAAACAAATATTGAGGTTATGACGTTTTTAGCTAACCAAGCGTTTCCAAATTATATAATTGATTTCATGTCTAGTGAATGGATTCTAAATAATATTATTGTTGTCGCCGTTGTTGTCTTATTTTTAATAATTGGACGCAAATTATCAACTCAAAACAATACTAGGGTCACGTATTTAATGGGTGTTATTTTGTTTTTTTCATCTGTGATAACTCCCTTGCGCACCGCTTTAAATGGTGACTGGAATATGGCTACAGATTTGCCATTTCATCTTTGTGGAATTTCTGGTCTTATTTGTTCTTTCCTTCCTTTTATTAAAAGAAAACAGTTTTTATTTGATTTTGTATTTTATTCTGGAATTATTGGAGGGATCATGTCCGTTCTTACCCCTCAAATGAATGGCTATGACGGTAGTCATTTTGCATATCTTGAATATTATGTAAGACATGTTTTAATTTTGTTATTACCTCTGTATATGTTTAAATACTTAAATATTCAGCCTTCTAGATACTCCAGTCTTAAATCTTTTTTGATTTTAAATATTTTAATGATCATCATCATGCCATTAAATTTCTATCTTGGGTCAAATTACATGTATTTAGCTGAGCCACCTCAAGTTGACAACCCTCTAGTAATAGGAGTATGGCCTTACTATCTCTTATGGTTTGAGGTTTTTATCTTAGGTCTAATGGCTGCATTTTATGGTCTCTCTACGCTAAAATTAAATGTAAAACATTCAAATTAATATTATTTATTAAGGTCTTTGTACCTTCACCTGTGACATTGATTAAATCCTAAGTATATGAAGCCAACTAAAACAGTTATAATTACAGGAACTAGCCGTGGTATCGGATTTGAATTAGTACACCTTTTTGCTAATTCAGGTTATTCTGTTTTAGCACTTTCTCGAAACGCCAGGCCAGTTTCAAATTTAAATTTTGAAAATATAACAGCTTTGTCATTTGATCTCAACAAGTCTGAAGATTATGAGCATGTCGAAGCTTTTGTTCAAAATGAATGGTCTCAAGTTGATATTTTAATTAATAATGCTGGAACGCTTATAAATAAGCCATTTTCAGCCACGACTTTTGAAGATTTTAAACAAGTGTACAATACTAATGTTTTTGGAGTCGCAGAGCTTACTAGACGCATGATTCCATTCATGCCTAAAAATGGTCATGTGGTTACAATTAGCTCTATGGGAGGGGTCCAAGGCTCCGTTAAATTTCCTGGCTTAGCCGCCTACAGTTCTAGTAAGGGTGCGGTGATTACTTTGACTGAGCTATTAGCAGAGGAATATAAAGAGTCTGGACCTTGTTTTAACGTCCTTGCATTAGGTGCTGTTCAAACAGAAATGCTTAAAGAAGCATTTCCAGGTTATGAAGCGCCAAATACAGCGGTTCAAATGGGTGCTTATATATTTGAATTTGCAAAAACTGGGCAGCAGTTCTATAATGGTAAATTATTACAAATTTCGAGTTCGACTCCCTAATGAAAAGTATGTGTTATTAAAAATAACTCCTTAGGTTTAACAGCTCATTAACGTTCTTACCATAAAATATTTCTTTACTTTTACAGCTCGATAAAAATCCATTTTATGTTTAATAACTTAAGTGAAAAATTAGATAAAGCTCTACACGTCCTCAAAGGACATGGGCGTATTTCAGAAATTAATGTTGCCGAAACTCTAAAAGAAGTTCGACGGGCTTTGTTGGATGCTGATGTTAATTATAAAATTGCTAAAGAATTTACCAACCGGGTTAAACAAAAAGCAATAGGTCAAAATGTATTGACAACGCTTCAGCCTGGCCAATTGATGGTAAAAATTGTAAAGGATGAGCTCACCGCGTTAATGGGGGGTGAGGTTGAAGATGTTAACTTATCAGCAACTCCGAGTGTGATTTTAATGTCCGGATTGCAAGGGTCGGGTAAAACTACTTTCTCCGGAAAGCTTGCAAACTATTTAAAAACCAAAAAAGCCAAAAACCCAATGCTGGTAGCCTGTGATGTATACCGTCCAGCTGCAATTGATCAGTTACATATTGTAGGGGAACAAGTTGGTGTTGAGGTTTACAGTGATTTAGATAATAATGACCCCGTAGCCATTGCTAAGGCTAGTATTGAGGCTGCTAAATCTAAAGGTTGTAATGTTGTTATTATTGATACCGCTGGTCGTTTGGCGGTTGATAAAGCGATGATGACCGAAATAGCAAATATTCATTCTGCAGTCCAGCCACAAGAAACGTTATTCGTAGTGGATGCAATGACTGGACAGGATGCAGTCAATACAGCCAAAGCATTTAATGATATACTTAATTTTGACGGAGTCATACTTACAAAACTAGACGGGGATACTCGTGGTGGTGCTGCGATTTCGATAAAGTCAGTCGTCAATAAGCCAATCAAATTTATCGGTACTGGTGAAAAAATGGAGGCAATTGATGTTTTCTATCCAGCTCGTATGGCTGAGCGGATCTTGGGAATGGGTGATGTGGTTTCCTTAGTTGAGCGTGCACAAGAACAATTTGATGAGCAAGAGGCTCGAAAAATTCAAAAAAAAATTGCTAAAAATCAATTTGGTTTTGATGATTTTTTGTCTCAAATACAGCAGGTCAAAAAGATGGGTAATATGAAGGACCTAATGGGAATGATACCTGGGGCCGGAAAAATGATGAAAGACGTAGATATAGACGATGATGCCTTTAAGCATATTGAAGCTATTATCCAGTCAATGACCCCTAATGAACGAGCTAAGCCCACGCTTTTAAATAACAGTCGTAAAAAACGAATCGGTTCGGGCTCCGGAACATCTGTTCAGCAAGTGAATCAACTTATGAAACAGTTTAACCAGATGAGTAAAATGATGAAAATGATGCAAGGTGGCGGGGGTCGAAAAATGATGGAAATGATGAAAAATATGCCACGATAAATATAATTTAATCACCAATTTATAATGATTTTACTAGACGGAAAACAAATAAGTGCCAATATAAAAGTTGAAATAGCTTTAGCAGTTACTGAAATTAAAAAAGATGGAAAAAGGCCCCCACATTTGGCAGCAATTCTTGTAGGTACTAATGGAGCTAGCATGACCTATGTAGGTGCTAAAGTTAAAGCATGTGAACTTGTTGGTTTTAATTCAACACTAATTGATTTACCAGTTCAAACAACAGAAGCTGAATTATTAGCTGAAATATACGCGCTAAACGATAACCGTGAAATAGATGGTTTTATTGTGCAGCTTCCGCTTCCCAAGCATATTGACGAACAAAAGGTTTTGATGGCGGTACATCCAGATAAAGATGTGGATGGCTTTCATCCAATGAATGTTGGTAGAATGGTACTTGATTTACCGACTTTTCTCTCTGCAACCCCTTATGGAATCATGGAGCTACTTGAGCGCTATAGAGTTCCAACATCTGGAAAGCATGTGGTGGTCATAGGTCGAAGTCACATTGTAGGACGTCCAATGAGTATATTAATGAGTCAAAAACGACCTGCAGGAGATTCAACAGTAACTATAGCCCACAGCCGAACAACAAACCTAGAAAAACTCACATTAGATGCAGATATAATAGTTGCGGCACTAGGAATTCCTGAATTTTTAACAGCTGAAATGGTAAAACCAGGTGCTGTTATTATTGATGTTGGAATTACAAGGGTGGCTGATGAAACTAAAAAAAGAGGCTATAGAATTACAGGAGATGTTCATTTTGAAAGTGTCTCTAAAAAAGCAAGTTATATCACACCAGTCCCTGGTGGTGTTGGTCCAATGACCATAGCAATGTTGCTTAAGAACACGCTTTTAGCATGCGAACGTCACGCTTCTAAATAAGCTATTTAGCAAAAATGTGAGAGGAGTCTTTGAACGCCTTGAATTCCAAAGCATTTCCGCAAGGGTCATAAAAAAATAAGGTAGCTTGTTCGCCTTGAAGTCCTTCAAAACGAATGTAAGGATCTATAATAAATTTCAATTTCTTTAGTTTTAAGTGTTCTGAAAAAAGTTTAAAATCATCCCATGAGAGGATAACTCCAAAATGAGGAACTGGTACTTGTTTCCCGTCCACTTTATTTGCATGTTGATTAGTGTCGGCTCCTTTTGGCTTATAATGAATTACTAGTTGATGGCCGAAAAAATTGAAATCTATCCACTGGTCACTGCTGCGCCCTTCTTTACATTTTAAAATATCTCTATAAAAAATACGGCATACCTCTAGGTCCCAAACAGGGATTGCTAAGTGGAACGGAGCTACGGAACTCATTCGATTGTTTTTTTAGAGTCTTTCAAAGTTTCATTTAACGTTTTCAATTCTTCATTAGTTAAATTGCGGTATGTTCCAATGTCGCATTTTTGATGAATATTCATAATGCGTGTGCGCTTTAGGGATTGGACGTCGTAGTTAAGATACTCGCACATGCGACGAATTTGACGATTGAGTCCTTGTGTTAAGATTATTTTAAATTCAAAAGTGCTTAGTTTTTGCACTTCACATTGTTTGGTTATTGTATCTAAAATCGGAATTCCACTTGACATACGCTGGACAAAAGTTTGTGAAATAGGCTTGTCTACAGTGACTATATATTCCTTTTCATGATTGTTGCTTGCACGAAGGATTTTATTGACGATGTCACCATCATCTGTCAATAAAATCAAACCTTCACTATCCTTGTCCAATCTTCCAATTGGGAAAATTCTAGATGGATAGTTGATGTAATCAATAATATTATCTTTTTCCACTCTACGATCTGTCGTGCAAACAATTCCTACGGGCTTATTGAAAGCGATATATATTCTTTTTTTAGCGTCATTCAGTATGGTCTTTCCATCAACTTTTACTTCATCCCCAGGGATTACTTTTGTGCCCATTTCAGGCACTATACCATTAATGGTGACACGTCCCTCGTCGATTAATTTATCAGCAGCGCGACGCGAGCAATGGCCCGCTTCGCTTAGGTATTTATTTAGTCTTGTTGTCATTGGTTCCATTGTGCGAATTTACAAAACTTTAGTGGCTCAAAAATTTAATTATTTCTTCTGTAATAAAATCTCCTTTTAGAGAGTGGCCAAATCCATCTGTTGAAATGAGTTGCCCATTTTTGAACTGTGAGTCTATCTCGAGCGCATCTTTGTAAGGGATTATAGGGTCTTTTTTGTCGTGAAAGATCAAGCCAGGAGCTTCGATGTTTTTTATATGGTTTGCAGTTGAAAAGTAACTAGGAGGGTGGCCAAATTTTAGTTGGATATGATAGTCAATGCCCTTGTCGATTGTTTTACTGTAGCCCATCATTTTTTTATAGCGTTCCATAATGCCTGTGAATGCCGAGGGAGCACCCAAAAGCACAATTTTATTAACGTTGCTGTATGTTTGTTTTTGAAGAAAAAAGATAACCGCCATCGCACCTACCGAATGCCCTAGAAATACAGTGGGTTGAAACTGTTGACTCACCACGTTGATGAACTCTGAATAGAGTATGGCATTAAAAGTGTCGCTTCCAGAAGCCCCATGAGCGGGGCCGTCTAAAGCAATGATATCGTAGCCTTCTGTTTGCAGTTTTTCAATTTCATATCTCCAACGATTGCTGTTGCTTTCCCAGCCATGAGCTAATAAAACAGTTTCTTTTGACCCTTTCCAATGATAGGTCTGAATTTCTAAATTGTTGTAGTATAAAGTAGTTTTGGAGGCGGTGTCTAAAAATAAGCGGCCTTTTGGGGTAAGCATTCCGCCCCTTGGTTTTGAGAATAATTGTAAGGCAAGTTTTGATGCGTATGTTGCGCTAAAAAGGCCGATAAAGTTTAAAATACCACCAACAATTTTTGGAATAAATGATTTCATTATTTTTCTTCTCTGTTCACGTTTTCTATTGTAAATGCCGGAGTACAAATAGCTAGGTATATACAAGGTTTGTTAAATGGGTTTGAATATTGAACACGGCTATTTTTTTCAATTTTAATAGATTGTCCTTGTTCTAAAATGACGGTCTCACCTTCAATAATAAATTGCTTTTTCCCACTTATAATATAGGTGTATTCGTCAAATTCCGGTTTTTGAAAGGGTTCACTCCAGCCTGGAGGTGCTACCATATGAGCGATACTTATGGCAGTGTTTCCGTCTGTTGCTTTTCCAAAATGTTCTTCAATAAGTTTGCCATCAGTAGTAGGTACTACAAACGGATTTTTTTGAATTTTATAAGCTGCCATGTTCTAATACCATTGAAGGTAAAAATCTTTTATTTTAGCGCTCTCAGGAATTGAAATTGCTTCAATCTTGCTATTCATATTGTAGCGCATTTCTTCTGGAAGTTCCTTTTTGCTGAGTGTAAAATAAGCATTGATGTCGTTAACTGAAATTATTAAACTTCTAAGTGTGTTTTGAATACTTGAAATTTTGTAATTAGAATTCAGTTCTCCAAATGTACTAAGGGAGTTTATTCCGTCCTGATTCTTGTAACGTGGGTCCATGATGCGGACAGTTCGAATGGTTGATAGGGAGTCTAGCGCAGAGTTTGGTTCTAACTCTAGTAGTAAAGCTCCCGACTCTTTTTCATAAACACTAATAGTATTGGTGCTTCCTGTAAATTCATCACCCCCTATAAACTTGCTTAGAGAATCATTTTTAAAGATAGTTTTAAGTTCTTTTATCATTGTGGAGTCGTTCAAGAGTCCTATACTGTTTGTGGTGATTAAAAAGGGATCTGTTGTTTTTTCACAGGCAACAAAAAGCCCTAGTAGTGCTGCTAAAAATAAATAATGTTTCATGTGGTGATTAGTGCTTACTTTGTTTATAAAAACTCAAATCGTAAACTTAACTTTACTGAAGGATGAGTGTTTAGAAAACTTTATAAAGTTGGATTAATGATTGGTTTTTGAAATTTGAGTAAAAATAAATGAACTTTTATTACTTAAACCAAAAACAGTAAACTATTTTTGCTCATTATGTTAAAAACCGAAATTAAATCACTTGTTAGTGTGGGTAAAATGCTGCCGCTCATGGAGGCGTTCTATACCATTCAAGGAGAAGGCTTCCATAAAGGAACTGCCGCTTATTTTATTAGAATAGGAGGCTGTGATGTAGGCTGTCATTGGTGTGACGTTAAAGAAAGCTGGAACGCGGAGTTGCATCCGCCAACTGCAATTGCTTTAATTGCTGATGATGCTGCTAAAGAAAGTGAAACGATTGTTGTTACAGGCGGAGAGCCTTTAATGTGGGATATGAACCCCTTAACAGCTGAATTAAAATCCAAGGGAATGCAAACGCACATCGAAACGTCTGGCGCTTACAAGCTAACAGGCGACTGGGATTGGATTTGTTTATCGCCTAAAAAATTAAAAGGCCCTTTGGCTGAAGTGTATGAAAAAGCGCATGAGCTTAAAGTGATCGTTTATAATCTGGATGATCTGAAATTTGCTGAAGAACAGGCCGCAAAAGTAAATCCAAACTGTATTTTGTATCTCCAACCTGAGTGGAGTAAGCGTGATAAAGTGACTCCGTTTATAGTTGAATACGTCATGAAACACCCTAAATGGAAGGTTTCTCTGCAAACCCACAAGTATTTGAATATTCCTTAAGTCAAACAGCTCATTTAGTTTTCTTTATTAAGTTTTTTAAATATTTTACGTATTTTAAATTTCACATATGTACTTTTTTGTATTATTTAGTTACAATTTATTAGTGTTTTAAGTGTTTGTGTTTATAATATATAACTAAATGTGCATATTTGTAGCCTAATACTTATAGATATTATTATGTGTGGAATTGTATGTGCATTTGACTTAAAACAAAAATCAGAAATCTTAAGACCTCAAGTGCTTGAGATGTCCAAAAAAATAAGACACCGTGGGCCGGACTGGAGCGGTATTTACAGTGATGAAAAAACCGTTATGTCGCATGAGCGTTTGGCGATTGTGGATCCTGCATCTGGAAAGCAACCGCTTTTTAGCGAAGACAAAAAACTTATTTTGGCAGCTAATGGTGAAATTTATAACCATCAAGATATTCGTAAACAATATGAAGGCAGCTATACCTTTCAGACCCAAAGTGACTGTGAGGTTATTTTAGCGCTTTACAAAGACAAAGGTGTGGATTTTGTTGATGACTTGAACGGCATTTTCGGCTTTGCAATTTACGATGTTGAAAACGACGAATACTTTATAGCCCGCGACCATATGGGAATCATTCCTTTGTATATAGGTTGGGATCAAAACGGTACCTTTTATGTGGCTTCAGAATTAAAAGCTTTGGAAGGAACCTGCTCCAAAATTGAGTTGTTTCCACCAGGACATTATATGTCTAGTAAAGACGGGAAGTTTGTGCAATGGTACAAAAGAGATTGGAGAGAATATGCCGCAGTAAAAGAGAATGAAACAAGTATTGCAACAATTAAAGAAGCCTTAGAAGCCGCTGTGCACAGGCAGTTAATGAGTGATGTGCCTTATGGTGTTTTACTCTCTGGTGGTTTGGATTCTTCAGTGGTCTCTGCAATCGCAAAAAAATATGCTCAAAAGCGTGTTGAATCTGGCGATGAAACGGATGCCTGGTATCCGCAAACACATTCGTTTGCAGTAGGCTTAGAAGGCTCTCCAGATTTAGCGGCGGCTCAAGTGGTGGCGGATCATATTGGAACCGTACATCATGAAATAAAATTTACTATTCAAGAAGGATTAGATGCTATCAAAGATGTGATTTATAATATAGAAACGTATGATATCACCACCATTCGTTCTTCAACTCCAATGTATTTAATGGCAAGAGTTATTAAATCTATGGGGATTAAGATGGTGTTGTCTGGTGAAGGGGCGGATGAGATTTTTGGAGGGTATTTGTATTTTCATAAAGCGCCAAATGCACAAGAGTTTCACGAAGAAACAGTTCGTAAACTAGATAAGTTACACATGTACGATTGCTTAAGAGCCAACAAAAGTTTGGCGGCTTGGGGTATAGAGGGGCGGGTGCCTTTTTTAGATAAAGAATTTATTGATGTCGCTATGCGCATCAATCCACAAGATAAAATGATTAATGGTGAGCGCATGGAAAAATGGGTCATTAGAAAAGCCTTTGAAGATATGTTGCCAGAAAGTGTAGCGTGGCGTCAAAAAGAACAATTTAG
>UPTG01001181.1_pt1 | contig 19644 bp, 14 predicted proteins | sample 2160121 | NCBI WGS metagenome assembly UPTG01 (sample SAMN06266255, study PRJEB28933) | marine metagenome | isolation source: Columbia River Estuary | place: USA:Columbia River Estuary, USA | collected 2014-07-27
AAGTACAGACTGACATCGAGAAGTTCAATTGAGCACCCAAAAACTCAAATAGCTGCCTTTGAAGGAGGGGTTTTCAGAAAAGGGTTGCACACAAAATATGTTGTTTACGGCATTTATAAAAATGAACCGGAATTAGTCAAAAGAAACGATACCTCAAGTGTTAACCCCTACAAGGAAAAAATTAAACCAGAAGAATTGAAAATTCCTTCGAGCGTTAGCCTACTTATTGCGTCTAAAAATGCCAATAGGGATGCTCAAGAAGTTACGATTGAAAACGGCAATCAAACACCTGCAACAACGGCTCAAGACAAAGACATGCGACTGATTATAATTGCCTGTTTTAGAGAGGATTACTTTGAAGAATCAATGCTGAATAACTTTTATAACGATCTGGCAGAAATCGACTTTTACAAGACGAAAGGCTGGGTGAGAATTTATCTCAAAGATTTTCCAGGTTACCGGATTTATGAGGCCATAGAAGTTTTCCCTGATGCTTGGCGAGCGAACTATGGTGAATAACAACATAGAATTTCTTATTTTACAAAAAATCAAACCAACATGAACAAACCAAAACTCCATTTAGCTGCTTTTTTCATTACGCTGTTTACAAGTGTGTTAGGTTATGGTCAGTCTTACAATGTAAGCTTAATCAATACAAATAATTACGCAGCCCCGGGTGATTCTTTGGAATTTGAGTTGACTATTTCTAGTGCGTTTTCGGCCGGTAACTTCTTTCAATTTGGATTGGCACCTTTAGGAATTCAGAGCGCCTCTCAAGTCCTCCCGTGTTCTACGGCTACAGCTGCGGCCTACTCATCTGCGGGGACTTATACAAATTATTTGGTTCCTTCGGCTTCAACACCATTTGGGTCTTACATATTATTGGCACAGTCGTATTTTCCAGCGATCGTTGACACCGTCGGATATATTACGTTGGGGCCAGCACTTGTTTCTCCTACTTTTCAAGAGTCTATTGTTGCACCTTCAGATTATTGCTATGGTCAAAGGGTAGAATTAGCAATAGATAGTATACCAAAAGATTCGGCAGTGGTAGATGTGCCTTCTAATTTTCCTTCGGGCAATGTTTTTTGGCTGCCTTTTTCAAATTCCACTCAGGAATACCACACGCTGCAAAATCCGCAGCAAATTGGCTTGGGTTATGCGTTGCAGCAAAACAGAGATGGTTTAGATAATAGTTCCTATTACATTAACTCTACCAATTCAGCTTTAATTTATAATCAAAGCTCTAGAGCAGCATTAATGTCTAGCTATCAAGGCTTGGCTGATAGTTCGGAATTTACCATATCTTTTTGGGTAAGAAGGGACTCTTGTACTACTGGAGTTCTTTTTGGTCGTGTAGATAGTCTGGGAGCTGGTTCCTTTGCTTGTTATTTAACAGATTCTTGTACAATTGGCTTTGTTGGCGCATTTTCTGATCAAAGTTTTCAAACCACAGTTAAACAGTTAGAAGCCAGCCTTAATTTCAACTGGAATCATGTGATTATTCAAAAGGCTCAGAATACTATTAGTCTGGAAATTAATGGTTCCCAGGTAGATTCAGAGTTAGTTTCAGGTGCGTTGAATACGCCTCAACCTTTAGGTGTAATGGTTGGCGCTCCCATGAGTTTATTGACGGATACAATACCAATACCAGGTGCTTTCGCGGCACTTGACGATATAGGGTTTTGGTCACGTACTTTAAGTGCGTCTGAAAAGTCTAATTTACGAACTGCAGAGACCTTTGATATGACTAGCACTAGTGCCTATTCTTGGTCGACAGGGAACTTGGATTCGGTATGTTCTTTTACCATCTATTCTGATACTTTAGTGAGGCTTAGCGTTATCAACAACCAAGGCGTATCTCATACCGATTCGGTAGTGATTCTTGTAAATAATCCTCAGATTTTCGGTCTTAGCGGAAATTGTTTGGGGGACACCACTGCGCTTAGTGTACAGAATATAGGCTTTTCATCAAATTTTAGTTATTTGTGGTCTTCTGGAGATTCAACGACGACGCATGAAAAGGTATATCCTTCTAACCAGAATGTTTGGGTAAAAAGCACTTCGATTTCATCGGTTTGTTATGATACTTTGGGCATCAGCATTTATCCACTTCCGACAGCGTCAATTAGTCAATCAATGCCCTTTAACAGCAACCAAACGCAGGTGCTGCTTTCGACCGGGGTACCTGTTGCTGGAACACAAATCACATGGAGTACCGGTGATTCAACAGCTGATATTTCAGTATACCCTAGTCAAACTACGGCCTATGTAGCATCGGGAATAAATTCATACGGTTGTTCTAGTACGGATACTATTGTTGTTGAAGTAGAGCAAAAAACGTTTGTTGTAAATCTAGCTGGACAAATAGTTAATAATAAGGTGCACATAGCAGGAAACTTTAATGGCTGGGACCCTTCCGCAAAATCCTTAGCCAATGCCGGTAATGGAATGTATATGGCCACCATCCCATTGGTTAAAGGGGACACCATTTCTTATAAATTTATAAATGGCGATTCTTGGAGTGACCCGCACGACAGTGTTTCATGTAGTACATTATCTATCCAATCGATGGGTAATAGATATGCGGTATTGGAATCGAATATAGATACCATAGGTCCAGTAATGTTGAGTAGCTGTACCAATTCGCCCGTCATGGAACTCATACAAGCAGATACCGCTACAGCATGTTTTGGTGATTCCATTTCGTATACGTTGTCCAGTGTTTTAGACTCAGTATTTTGGTTCACCTCTAGCTCGGTAGATACGTCATATAATTTCACCGTACCTGCTGGGTATTCTGGGTCTTTGGGTGTTCACGCATATTACCCGCATGGAGTCCGTCTCGTAGATACGATATGGGTAAATCAAGATGCTGTTATAGATACTGCGATAACTATTTCCGGGAGTACAGAGTTTTGTTCGGGTGACAGCGTATCTCTTTCTGTAAATTCAAGTTATCAGGTACTTTGGAATAATCAGCAATCCACATCTTCCGTTACTATAGGACAATCTAGTTCTATGCACGCAATATTGACTTCTGTGCTTGGTTGTTCAGCTACCACAGATACAATTGATATTGTCGCGAATGCTAATCCTGACGCTACACTTACTGTATCAGCAGATACGATTTGTTCTGGCGATACATCGTTTATATCTGTTGCACCGGGTTACACTTATGACTGGTCAAACCAGGCGTCGGGGAATCAGATTAGTATCACTAGTTCGGCTTTGATTTTTGTGATTGTGACAGATACCATGACCAATTGTTTCACTCAAAGTGATTTAATCAACATAACGGCTTTTGCCCTTCCTACAGAGCCTATTTTCACTGGGGATACAATCTCTAAAGTGGGAAATAAAAACGGTTATTTAATAGGATCAATAGACTCAACTTTAAATTACAGTTGGACGCTAGATGCTCTTGGAACTATTTATACTTCAAATCTAGATTCGTCACTAATTAAAATTGAATGGACTAACGCCGGAACGGCCAACTTAACAGCTACGGCGAAAAACACCTTTTGTAAAAATTCGTTTACTACGTCAGTCCAGATTAATCCATTGAGTATACAAGAGATGGCCAATTCCGTTTTACTCTATCCAAATCCATCTAGAGGAACAATTTCCATAGAGGCGACAGCTAATCTCTTAAATAACCAATCCGCAGTACTCTACGACTCCTATGGTGCAGCGCTGAAGGAGGTTCGTTTAGACGCAACAACAGATCTAATACTCGACCTAGAATTTTTACCATCAGGAATGTATCATCTCGTTTTTAGTGATGGTTCAACCCTTCCTTTTGTCATTGAAAAATAAAACCACTAACCCAACGCAAGGAAATGTATTTATCTCTGCCGATGAGCCATTGGGAGAATAAAGGTTTATGCAGTCACAGGGGCGCTGGTTACATCTAAATACACTGCCGAAACCTCAGTACATGTTGATTTCTCTGCGTTATCAGCTGGTGTTTATTGGATAACTATTGGAACCGACCGTAACCGATTAGTCGTGATGCATTAAACCTTTGGGTATATAACTATTGACCGCGGGGTTGGCATTGCCAACCCCGCGGTTTTTTAAGCCCACTTTATTGCTTGTCAATGTTAAGCAGCGAGTGTAACTTCGCGGCATCTAAAATCAAAACAATGAGCCTACTTACAGTTGGAACGATGGCGTACGACGCCTTAGAAACGCCCTTCGGAAAAACGGATCGCATCCTAGGTGGTGCGGCAACTTACATTGCGCTGAGCGCGAGTTACCATGTGAATAAGAGCAATATCGTTTCCGTTGTTGGGGCCGATTTTGAGCAGCAACATTTAGACCTGCTTTCCGGCAAAGGCGTTGATTTAGAAGGCGTGCAAATAATTCCAGACGGAAAGACGTTCTTTTGGAAAGGAAAGTACCATACGGACATGAATAGCCGTGACACTCTAGATACGCAACTAAATGTATTAGAGACATTTAATCCAATAGTACCAGAAGGTTTTAAGGATTGTAAGTACCTAATGTTGGGGAATTTAATGCCCTCAATTCAGCAGAAGGTTTTGGATCAGTTGCCATCGCGTCCGAAATTGGTCGTGTTAGATACCATGAATTTCTGGATGGACCACTTTTGGGACGACTTAATGGTCGCGCTTAAAGGTGTGGATGTGTTGACTATTAATGATGAAGAGGCACGTCAGTTATCTGAGGAATACAGTTTGGTGAAAGCTGCTCAGAAGATTATGACGATGGGCCCGAAATATTTGATTATTAAAAAAGGCGAGCACGGTGCATTGCTGTTCCATGAGGATAAAGTATTCAGTGCTCCTGCGCTTCCTTTGGCTGAGGTTTTTGATCCTACAGGCGCTGGTGATACGTTTGCCGGTGGATTTATAGGATTCTTGGCGAAGACTGATGATATCAGTTTTGAAAACATGAAGCGGGCTGTGATTTGGGGTTCTGCTATGGCAAGTTTTACCGTAGAGAAATTCGGAACAGAACGCATTGCAGAGCTCACAACAGAAGAGATCAACGCTCGTTTGGAAGAGTTTAAAAACTTGATGAGCGTAGATATCCAGTTGGTGTAAGAAACGCTACAAAGAAATTTCAAGGACCCCCCGGGCGCGCAGCGCCCGGGGGGTTTTTTTATGGCCCAGGCGGGCAGCCGCCCTCTTGCAGCTGGTACTGAATGTAAACTGGGGATGTGTTTACGTTCTGTGATACCTGGGCATGTTCAAGCGTAAAGGACAAGAATAATTGGTCCACGGGTCCCATACCTGAAAAGAGCGGTTGCGGCTGCACTTGCAATATGATCTCGGACGGGGTGTGGGTGCCAACAACCTCTGGCGGAACCGAGGCAATATCAGGAATGATCTTGAGTGTGGCACTTCCCTGTATCGGCGGATTGCCATAGGCCAATAAACACCACGTTGCTCTGGACCGAACGTCCTGGACAGAAACGAACGCTCCTTGATTAAGCGGAATGGACGATGCATAATCTGCACCAGCAGTTTGGGGAGGATGGAGGTGTGTTCCGGTGATTTCCACGAGGGATTGGCTATAATTGACAGCAAGACTCTGTCCTTTTAAAATATTGATTATCAATAGATAAACAATAAGTAGTATCATTCTTACAAGCATTGATAGGTTAGATTAAGGAGATGAAGATTAGCGACTAGGTTCTGGTACTGTTGGTGGCTCCAAGAAATGCGTACGGTTAAGGGTATGCCGTCTTGCGGCGAGGTCCCTGAATGACCGAAAATGTTTGAGGTGAGCAACTGATCAGTTCCATTGTGTGTGGCGGATGGCGCAAGCGAGCATGTGCCGCTCGCAGGTAGAAAGGGGATGGTGCTCCAACTGGAGGAAAGACCGATGGGTAATGATACGCTATGGACCAACTGGGGACCTGGACTCACTGGACTGATCGTATAGCGAAGGTGAAAACTCGCAGAGAGACTGTCGGTAAAGGCGGGTAATCCAGATGTTGTGGTCATGGATGGGGTTAATTGGATCTCTTGCTGACTTACAGCAATCAATGCAATGGGCTCAAAATGGAGATCAAAGTGGGTGTGCTCTTCGGTCCAAATGATCTGCGCAGATGTTGTTAGAAAAGCGAAAAGCGCAAGAATACTGTAGATTATACGGTGCTTCATAAGGCTTGAAAGGGTATGTTTAGAGGCAATTCGACCAGGGTAATTTGCAATATTGCGGGGCTGCCTTCCCGGATGTCAATGGCAATGGGTTCATAGGAAAACCCCTGGGGCGCCGGAGCTAGCGCCCCGCAATAATGGCCCTCCGGCAGCCCCCCAAGGGTAAATTGGCCGTCCTTAAGAACGGAAGTTGAATAGGCCGAACTGTCTTCGTGGTATAGGGTGAGTCGAAGCGAAGACAAGTCTATCTGTTGGTGCAGTGCGGCGTGCTGCGTATGTTGAACGTCAATACTGCCCCGCAGTCCTATGGTTTGATAGAAAGTCAGGGTGCAATGTTGTTTGCGTTGCTCTAGAAATTGGCTTTGTTCATAGCCTAACATGGGGTGCATAGCGAAGGGCAGGCTGACGGCATGGATTTTTAACTGTGCGGCAGAGCCTTCAAGATGGCCAAAAGCGAACCGGCCATGGTGGTCGCTAACGACCGTTTTTCCTTGGGCACTAATTTTCACTCCTTCGAGCGGGTTGCCTTGCTCACTGAGGCATTGCCCCGTGAGGGTTTTATAGGGTGAACGCGCGTATAAGCTCCCGTTCCAACCAATGGTAGCACGTTGCAGGGATTGAGCAGAAACAGAGAGGTTTCCTCGATCTGTACGGCGAATAATTTGTAGGGTTTGCTGGTGCCGTGTCCCAATGTTACTGCCACCATAGAGCGCCGATTGTGCTCGAATAGACCAACGTTTGTATTGCCTATTCCCTGAACCCAAGAAGGACCATAGTCCCGTGCTGGGTTGGTGACGGAATTGGGATTGAACGTAGGCCTTGGCGGTGCGCCATCTAATCTGGTGTTGGTATTGAATCTGTGGACGGTAGTGGTCCAATTGACGCCATTCACCACTGCTTTGCCATTGCCACAATCCTCTTTTGTATTCCGCTTGAAGCCGGAGCTGTTTAGAGGTGAGAGTTGAGTAAAAATATTGGCCGCGCGTAGAGAGGCGCCACGGACCTAGAGTGAGGTCGTTTTGCAGGAGGTGGAATTGGTTCCAGGTTCCATTTACATCCGCAAACAGGGCCGATTGACTCAACCATCGGTTAGATCCCAATACGCCGGACGCATTGGCTCGTACAAAAGAGCTGTAGGGCGCTTGTGCACGTAAATTATCGGGCACATGCGCGGCATGAATTGACCAGCGGTGCAAGCCTTTTTGCCCATTGTACTGCGCCATAGTCATGCCTTCATATTGGCTCAAGGACAGTTCATTATGGCCCAATTGCAAGCGGTGTTGCATGCCCCAAAATGCCCCCGTGCCGCTAACAAAAAGCACCACTCGCGAATCCAATCGACTACCGTGCCAGCGCAATCCTGCCATGGGCTGATTTCCGCGCCATTCCATTTCACCTGTGAATGCATCGATAGGGAGTTCCATTCGTACAAAACCCATTTCTTGCGCTCGAGAAAGGGGATGCCGTTGTACAATTCCGTGTCCAGCACTCAAAGTTCCCCATTGTTCTTGCAGCTGTATTGATCCTCGCAATCGATCGTTCCAAAGCAGGCCACGCGCGGAGATATGGTTCTTATCAAAGGAAACCGTACCCAATTGGCTCACCCCCCCAGCATACACAGTTTGCATACGCCAATTCAGCCAAGGCACACCAGGATCAAATACGGGCGCCACGCTTTCTGACCGCCCAACGGGGGCCAAACCAAGCACGGCAACCGTGTCCCATCCGCTTGCATCTTGAGCATTAAAAGCAACCGTATTGCCTTTTCTATGTCGTTGAAATTGAGAGGATTCATTTGGATACATCCAGACTCCATCGCACTTCAATGCCACATTCCCTTCGTTCGTAACCAACAGCGTGGCACTATCCCTTCCAGCGGATAGCACAGTTGCGCTTAGACCCGGCTTAGGCCGTATTTGTACGCGCAAGGAGTCTTCCAACTTGCCCAATACACAAGCGCCTTCAAAGGCCACATGAATCCAATAGGTATCAGCTTTAGCAAAGGCAGAGGTCATTAAAACGGGCCTTGCCACACCTGAATCTGCGCCTCCTTCCGCCGGTATCGAAAGCACGGTAAAAGGCGCGGGGGCGTCAATGCGAATGTTGATGTGTTTACCCGGTGGGAGTGCGGTCCAATGCGCGGCCAGTGACCAAATACCACCTGCAACCAACTCCTCTGGCCCGTTAACCACCACCTCACCGCACTCTTGGCCCAAAGCCGAAAGTGCCGCAAATACTAAAGCCAAAACGCCCCCGTGCCTCATAACTTCAAGGAATGTGTTACCCCAAATTTTTCTCCTGCATCGGTCTGACTGACCACCACCATTTGGTAGTTGCCAGCGGGCAAATCGGGTTTTTTAAATTCAACGGTGCGGCATTGGTTCGGGATCAAGCCTTTCGCGTGTAAACTTTCGGTTTGATACACTACTTCGCCTCGGTCGTTCAGTAAATGTGCTCGAGAGGAAATGATGCGGTCTACGTTTCCAGCATTTTGATAGCGCAATGCCCAGACCTTGTTGTCCTCCCCGACCGCTAAAGCTTTTGCCTCCATAGCGACCACCGGCGGCACTGCCGGATTGCGGTACAGTACGTTTACCGCATAGCGCAATTCTATGTTCAATCGCGGACCCTTTTTATCTGCCGCCTTTTCCGGTTTCGAAGTAACGAGCAGACATGCGCGCGCACTCGATCTGTTGAAGCCCTTCGGTATACGCATTCGCACCTTAACGATCATCTCCTCGTGCGCGCGGAGCACATAATCATAAGTTTCTGCTTCAAGCCAGGAAGCGCAACTTTCGGCTGTACTCCCGGGCGGGAGGTAGCGGTATCCACTGTCGCAGTGGGAACTGAGATCGGCAAGCTCGATGTGGAAGGCACAGGGTTTGTCCCCTATATTTTTGAGTTTAATAGGGACTATTTCTTGTTGTCCAGGGAGGCGTTCAATCCGGTGAGCCAGTCCGCTTTGCACGGTGACTTGGCCGTTCGCCCCGTGGCTAACACTGAGTGCTAGAGCGAGTGAGTGTAGGAGTAGTTTCATGGTACGTAGGAGTTAGGAAATCCCCCGCCCGCAGGGCGGGGGAAGTGGGTTATTCAGCAATGGTGTAGGTTACGGTACCCATGTCTTGCGAGCCGTTGTCCGCATCTAGTAGGGCGTAGTCTTCAATACTCACTAAATAGGTTAATTCGTACCCATTCCCTGCACCGTTTCCAGTGTAGGAAGTGCCGATGTTTTCAATCAACACTTGGTCGGTAGCGGTGAGTTTAACCGGCACGGCACCCGCAGTTGCATCAAAGGCGGGGGTAACATTACCCAACGTTCCGTATTGGTTCGCCGGTAAACCTGCAGGCTGGTTGCCGTCTGCCAAAAGCGAAAGGCTCATGCCTTCATTCATATTGGCAATACGCACGGAAATAGAACCGTCTGCCAATCCTGCATTACTCAACATTAAGGAGTAATTTAAAAAGGTGCTCGATTGCTTGTTCGCGCCAAGCACAAAAGCGCTTCCGGCCTCCACAGGATCGTCGTTACTAAAGTCAAACACGATCTCGTCGTCAACGACATCTACCAATGCGTGTGCATCGATCACCACGCCAATGGCTTGTGTTTCTACTGAGGCATCTTGCGCGTTCATTCCGAACGCTACTGTTGTGGCCGCGGCCACCATCCAAACTTTTTTCATGTTTTAGGATTTAAGGGTTAAAAATTGATTCTTAATCAACTTACCCTCGTCCTTAGGAGACTTCCAAATATTGTGGAGAACTAGGCGTTTTGAACAAACCCTTTTAGGGAATTTGCTTCAAGTCAATAGCGTCTGAAGCGATGGTAAAAAGCCAAGTGAATGCGTAATGCAATGAGCATAAGGCCAAAAAAACCCCCAACCGGCTAGGAAGGGGGTGCGTGTTATAACCTTTAATTCTTTAACTATATTGGTTTAGATAGAGCGTCGTTCCAAGAGGTTAGCGCATCGTATTCTACTATAGTGAAATCGAATTAAAGCGTGTATATCAAATTTACGCTACAGCTTTTAAGAATCCTATTTCTACACAAGAATTGACAACAGAGTTATGAAATATATTGGCTAAAGGATTTATTCTTCTCCGTCCTCGCGGTAATCGGTAAGTGATTTACCTATAATCTGTTCGAAAGCGATGTAGAAGGGAGCTCTTGAGGAATAACCTACAGTTTTGGCGAGGCTTTCTACGCTTTGATTTTCAAGATACCCTTCTTCCATAAGTCGGAGTGCGCGGTGGATACGTACATACTTTTTAAAGAAACCAAAGTTGGTGCTGGTATCGAAAAAGAAGTTGTCCCATTCGGTGGATTTGAAAGGACTGTTCTTAATGAAATTGGCTTTTTTTGAATGTTTATTGAAGGGTAATTCTTCGTTGCCTTGGATGAGCTCGTCGATGTAGAGGACGAAATCCCTATTGGTTATTTTTCCAGCGTTCGGGTAAATTTCTTTAGGAGCTTCTTGAATTAAAGCGGCTTGCCGTTCTACTTCTTTTTCTGCTTCAAAAGCTTTGATCTCCGCTTCTTTTGCTTTTTGCATTCTAGGACGAATGTTTACAACGTCCCAAAAGATGAGAAACACAAGGCCGAACATAATATATCGAAGAACCTCGTCATTTGTAAAAATTAAATTCTCACCGGTCAAAAAATAATAATTAATATCCAGTAGCGGTATTAAAAAGACGCCTTGAGCTAATGGTAGAATATATAAAGGCAGTTTAGCTTTATTCTCATTGAGCTTGGATATGCTCGTAAAAACATACAGCAGAACATGAAAAGGATATGCCAGTAAGATCCATTTGTCAGAGAAAGGCCAAAATATGCTCGTAGTACTCCATCGCAGTTCATGGGCAAGTTGAACAGTTTCGTAGAAACGATTGTTGAAAAACGCCAGTTGAACGATTAGAATCGCATACCCTATAATCACAGGCAGGTAATGGATAATGTGCCACCTATTTCTTCGTTCATTGATGGAACAATAGGATCCGTAAAGCCCGGGCCCTACCAAAAAGAACAAAGGGATGAACCAGGGGTACATCACCTTAACCACTGCATCCCCAACAATCTGGACATCTGTTAAAAAAGTAGCGTTGAGAACCGTCGCCCCTAAAAAGTAGAGGTAAGGAATGTTGTAGCGTCGTATGGTGAGTCCACCAATAACCAGGGCAAGTACTAAAAGAAAAATTGCGGTGATGATGTAATCCTGGTACATGCCTCAAGTTCGCTAATAGAGGGAAAGGTACATTATAGGGGTCGCTCTTACAAGCTTGTTCTAGGCCAAAAAAAAACACCAACGTTTCCATTGGTGCTTTTTAAGTCTTGCGAAGCCCGTAGGGATTAACGCTTCACCAGCTTGTATTGCTTGATGGTTCGTTGATTTTTTAGTGTTAATAGGAGGGTTCCTGACGGAAGGGTGCGCAGGTCAATGCGGTCTTCGGCGGTGCCGGTACGGAGCAATTGGCCCGTGGTGTTGCGCAATTCAAAAGTGGTATGCGCAGGTACGCCGCTGAGGTAAATAACGTCTTCCGCCGGGTTCGGGTAGAGGACTACGGAACCGTCGAGCTCGTTTATACCTATTCCGTGGATGGTTACATCAATGGCCGCGGTATCTGCGATGCCGCCATTGTAGGCATAGACAGTGAAGGCGGCTGGTCCATTTGTTGGCCCCCATTGGATTTCGAAAGAACTGAAATCTGGTGCGCTGGAGATGAGGGTTGCGTTAGACAAGGCGTAGGATATGGAATCTACGTATTGGTAGTTCGTCATGGTGTAGGTGGTGTTCGCCGGTGCGTAGATGGAATCGGACGGACCAACTAAAACAGGCGGCGGCGGCGCGACAAAGAAGGAAACGGTATCGATTAACGGCTTATTACAGCTTCCCCTGAGTGCCATGGAATCAGTATTTAATGCACCAATCAATGTCCATAAACCTGGGCTTAGGGAGTCACTTAAACTAAAGATGAACGCATTGTATGTAGCCGTTAGACTTGAGAAACCAAGAACGTAGTTGGTGGATAAACCGTTGGGATCAACGAGGATTAATTGCGTTGAGTCAAAATTCGCTTGATGTGGATAGATGGGCTGTGAAGTCGTTACCGTTATAGTGTCACTTGCATAGTTGCCAGCAGCCCCAGAAAACTCAATTGAGCTAGGCGGTGTGCTGCTACTCGCAATTACGTTGATGATCATTTCTTTAAAAATGACACTCATGATTTTATACGTACCTGTTGTGTCTTTAGCATACTCTACTATTCTAACATTAACAACGGCATTCTGCTGAATATTAGAGTTAACAACCAACATTCTGTTGTTAGTGTCAATACTCACCGAACTTCCTGTGCCAAGCGGGTTAGCGTTAGTGTAGCCAGTGGCATATGTGAGGTTGGAGGAGGTTAATGATGAGGCGGCCCCTCCTTTTGGTGGTACGATAGCGAATCCTAGACTATCGTTATCTGGATCCGCTGAGCAAATTTCATAAGCCGCAGTAGATCCTACATAAGCGGTATTGACTTCGGGCTGAAAATCAACACTATTATTGTAGGGCCTTACATCTGCTTTACCTGTAACGAGAATCATTCCTATGTACGATCCTTGCGATGAGGGATTTGCGATATTAGCAATTGTGGGGGGTCTGCAGCAAGAGGAAAAAGCAAAACTGTACGATTTATTTTTTGTTAAAGTAATCGTTGTCTTGTAGGTATAGACATTTACAGAATAGCTAGAACCACAATTACCGCTGATGGCTGTGCTACTTCCAAATTGACTTGCAGATACGGATTGGGCCGCCGCAGTGCCATTAAGTTCTTTGTAATAGATCCCGGCTGTAGCAGGCATGGAAATGCCGGTTGCGTCTCCATAGAGGTCTAGATAAACGTCGTAAGTAATTTGATTACCGTTAGTACTTACATAATCGTAATACATGTAGCCGGTGATCAAATGGCTCGCAGAAAGCGAGAAGGATAGGGCTAAGGCGAGAGAGGTTAAAAAAGTACGCATGCTGTAATTAGGTTTGTATGAATACTGAAAGATACGTTATGTCTTTCTTTGAGATAAAAAGAATGAGTGACCGATGTATTGTATTGATTTTCATGCATTAAAAAACCCCAAAGCCTGAGCCATGGGGTCTTTTGATAAATCCTGTGCGTGAACACACACAATCACACTCAGGTTTATTGGTGTTACAATAGTATTAAATTTCTGTATTCAATGTACCCCGGACGCTAAAAAAGTCTCAAACGAGACACTTGAGAACATGTGCTCAACTATCTATAGATCGGTATAAAAGCGAACTTCATAGGTTCCTATCGTTAGGATAAATTCTTGATCAATAAGAAATGTAGATTCTGAAGTAAAGCTGTCGTAAGATTTATAGGCAGGTTTTAGTCCAAACAAGCCTAATCTATCTGCATCCTTACAACGCGTTAAGGTGACCTTCACTTTTTTACCGGGAGCAATTAATAGCAGGTCTGCACACAGCTCATCACCGTTTCCACGCGAAGAGGTTAGGAGAAAGTCTCCATTTTTATAGGCAAGCGCTTCCGAACTGGTGTTTCTTAACGTAAGATCTATATGATCTGGGTGTGCACTGAGCCGACCTTCGAACTCTTCCGTTGCAAAGTTTAAATAGGTTTTTGCTTTTGCATCAAGCGCGGTTTTAAGTTGTATGGTCTGACTTTTACCACTTAAACTTAAAAGCAATAGAATCGTGATGAAAAGATGTTTTTTCATTGAGGGGAGGGTTACGTTTATTGGTAGTATAAAATTACTATGGGCGGCGAAGCTAGACAATAGTTCAAGATGTTCAACGCGTTGTCAAATTGTTTATTTAACGCACAAAAAAAACCCGCGCAATGCGGGTTTTAGAAATTACAATATGACTGCTACCGTCTAGATCTGCGTCGCTAGAACGTAGATTGAAAGTACTGCGGTAACCTGGGATAATAAAGTTCCTGAGAACTCGTTCCAGTCAAAGTCCGACTGGCGCTTTTCGCGTTCCTCTTTCTTATTTTCAGGGCGCTTACCCACTACCACAGTTGAACCGGCTTTGACTTTAGGATAACGGTACTTTACGCGGTACCATTTAAAGTCTTTAACCGTGCCGTTGGCATACACCACATTGACATCAGTACGCTTGGCATCGTCACCAAAACCACCTACCATGTTCTTTACGTACCACCGTGCAGACTTACCAGCGACATAAGCGACATTTACGCTTTCACGCCTATAATCGTTTGCAAAGTTACCATAAGTTGCTGCTTCGGTATTGGCGAGTCGTATCTCAACGGTCATGTCTTTTGTTGGAATGATGATCTGATCTCCTGGGAGCATTTCTATGTTTTCATAACTTCCGCCACTGCGCAATATTTTTTCAATGGAAATAAAAATCCTTCCTTTTCCTTGGCGCTGGAATGTGGCGGCTTGAGGGAATGCTTCACTTGTTAATCCGCCTGCTTTGCGGATGAGGTCCTTAACGGTTTCCCCTTCTCTAAGCGCATAGCGGCCAGGGTAAGCGACTTCGCCTTTGATGGAAACGAATTCCTGAAATTCGAAGCCGAACTTACGGCGCACTACCAGTGCATCATAAGGCGAGAAGATAAAGTCTCCGTCGCGCGAAAGGTTGAGCGGTATCTCCTGAAGTTCACCAATATTTAATCCTTCAAACGCCATACGGTAGACGACAAGCTGAGAGGAGTCTCCTGCAAAAGTGAGTCCTCCTGCCAATTCTACCACTTCACTCAGGGTGATGTCTTGATCGAATGGAATCTCTAGTGGGATTTTCACTTCCCCAGAGATACTGATTACTGCGCCGTCGTAAAAAGTGCGTTCGCTAAGAATGCGCAACTGGTCTTTGTCTTGGAAGCTAAATTCCGCATCATCTAAGGAAACGGCGATTACTTCGGTTTCTCCATTAGGATAGGTCCTGAAAATATAGGCAGCATCCTTCTTTGCTTCTTGCGTCAAGCCATCGCTCAGATCAATCAGTGCTGGGATGCTTAAGTTTTCGTCGATGGTGTAGCTTCCGGGATTGCGTACTTCTCCAGCAACACTAACTGTTGAGCGGTCGACGTAATTCCGAGAATCCAATATTTTTATAACGTCCTCAGCTTGCAGGGTAAGGTCATTCTCTCCCGCTAAAACAGCGGTAAGTGAGAACGATTCTAGTTGCGTGGTTCCGTCGCTGCGTAACCTGGTTAAATAGCCCACGTCTAAACGGGTTTCATCGCGCAGTCCTACTTTTTCTAGAAGCGTTTTCAGTGTTGGGTAATCTTTGATACCGTACACCCCAGGATAATCCACCAGACCACCAACTTCAACATAATCTTTACGGTCAGAGGTTTGGGTGGCAACAATGACTTTATCACCGTCTTCAAACGTTAAAGAGGAAAGGGCATCGCCAGTGTATTCTTTTACGAAGGAGCCGTCTACATTTTTACGTACCAATTGGATCTCACCTTCTAATGCATCGTTCAAATAACCTCCAGAATACTTTAAAAGATCCGTGAAGGTTTCCTTTGCTTTCATCTCATAGACGCCAACCTGCTTGACAGATCCTTCTATTTCTATCAAATCACCAATAAATGGAACGTAGATGATGTCGTTATTCTGCAGGTAGTAATCTTTTTGCTTGCTCGGGTTGAACAGGTATTCGTACACATCAAGGGTTTTCGTGCGGCCACCGTTAATCACCTGGATGTTTCTGATGGTTCCTAGTTTGTTGGGTCCCCCTGCAGCGATGAGTGCATTAAAGGCCGTGTTGTAAGCACTTAGCGTATAGGACCCCGGTTGCGCTACGGCTCCGGTGATCTGAATAGTGAGCGTGCGTGATGTGGTTAGTGTTAAGGCGAACTGGCCTTTTTCAAACTGGTAGAAGTTCTGTAAACGTCGGCGCACTACTTCACGGGCTTGTCCCAATGAAATGCCTTTCAAATAAATCTTGGGCAAGTTCGCAGGCTCAATAAAACCGTCGCTCTTGATTGTGAATTGCAGGTCTGCTTGCGACTTCCCAAAGATGCTTACCGTAACTACATCGCCTGGACCTAAAATGTAGGAGTCGTTAGGGATGTAATCCTTACTTACTTCATAAAGGCTAAGAGAACCGTTTGTGAAAATATGCTTCCCAAAGACCATGGTGTTTTCAGTAGAAGCGTCAACCTTCACCTGAACGGGTCCCCCATCGTTGGTTTTCGTTTTTGTAACCGTATTGGCGTCTGAGGCTAGCTCGACAGTTGTGGTTTGAATGCTTGATTCCTTTTGCTCTCCGCCTTTAGAAGACATGGCAGTTCCACTTAATGAACCGCTCTCGATGGCGTCTTTTGTTGAGCTTTGCTCCGCCTTCATTTTGGCAATCTCCTCCTCAACGATGGGTTGAATACGCGGGATGTCCGTCATGGTTAAGGTAGCGGTATTGATGCCGCGTGCTTGAAGACGGGCTTCTAAAGCATCGGGATCTACGCCCTGACGCTGCGCTTCCGCATAGGCCATTCGGCGTGCTTCTTGTTGGCTCGGTTGTGCACTTAGTAGGGCAGGAATAAGGACCATGGCCCAAAGTAGCGTTCTCATTAATTTCATGAGGGTATGTTTGGTTTATTGGCCTCAAAGGTAAGATTTAACTCATATATATAGGTGTTAAAATTGGTCCATGCCTACCCACTGGATAATGATGGACCAATTTTTCGTGTCATCTCAAGCCAATTCTTGCTAAATTGCACCTCCAAACCACAAGAGAAAAGTATGGACCAGCAACTACCGCAGCAGCCTAATTCTTCACAGCCAAAGGCTGACGACGAAATCACCCTGAAGGACATCATCTTGAAGATTCAGGAGTGGTTCTCTATTGTATGGCCGCACCGCACCAAGATTATCGCCTTGTCTCTGGCCATAGGTTTAGCTGCAGCGCTCTACACGAAGTTTATCAAGTTGCCCACCTATACCGCTTCTTACCAGTTGTTCTTCCAAGAGGAGAGCGGCGGTTTATCTGGCGCCATGCGCCTAGCGTCCAGCTTTGGCTTGGGCGTTGGCGGAGGATCAGCTTCTTCAAGTGCCACGGTTCAAGAATTCATTACCTCTAGAAACAACATTGCGCATGCAATGGTTAAAGAGCTCGAGGGCGGCAGGCTTATTGACCGTTATTATGCAGAGGCCGTAGCAGAGGACGAGGAGTTTGCAGAAGAATTCGCCTCAAACTTTGGCGCCAACCAGCGTTATACAGATTCTGTACTTACTCAGGTGTACCTGGCCTTCAACGAAGGGGTGCTTGGCGCTGCGATTGATGAAGAATCCGGTGTTTTAGCCTTTTCGGCAACGACCTATGATGAATCCTTCACGTACGATCTGGCCACTCAACTGGTTCAAAATACCGAGGCTCAGTTCAAGGATTGGAAAAGGCAAAAAGGCCTAAATGCGGTTAGTGCTTTTCAAGGCAAGGTAGATTCTCTAGAGCTGGCACTGGACGTTACTTTAAGAAAGTTGGGCGAGTATCAAGATCAAAACAACTCGCTCATTAGCGCCGTGGATAAGATGGAGCAAATGCGCCTAACCATTGATATGGAAGCGTTAAAAGTGGCTTACGGAGAATACATTAAAGGTCTTGAGATGTCTAAGGCAGAGCTCATGAATCTGGAAGGGCCGTTTAAATATTTTGATGAGCCTATTTTCCCACTTCAAAAAGACAAAGGCTCCGCAGCGAAAGCGGGAGTATTCGGATCTATCATAACAGGATTCTTGCTCGTGCTGTTTTTTATTGGCCGTGTTGAGGCCGGTAACATCATGGCGGACTAGTTCCATGAGTAGCAATGCCGATTCATGGTATGTGCTTTATACCAAGCCCAGAAATGAGAAAAAAGTAGCCGAGCGTCTCTCTGCTGCCGGATACAACGTCTATTGCCCCTTACATAAAGTAAAGCGCCAGTGGAGCGATCGCATGAAGGTCGTTGAAGAGCCGCTGTTTAAAGGCTACCTCTTTATCCAAGTCGAAGATAAAAGGCGCGACGAAGTATTTAACTATCCAGGCGCGGTGCGTTACCTGTTTTGGCTGCGTCGTCCGGCCATAGTTCGCGAAGAGGAAATCCACACCATCCAAAAATGGCTTGGGGAGTACGATCATGAGGATATTGATATTTCAGAGATCATGCCTGGTGATTTTGTGCGCATCACCTCTGGCCAATTCTCTGGCGAAGAGGCCGTTCTGCTGGATCGCCGCTCCCACAAGGCCGTAGTTCAGCTGAAGCAGCTGGGTCTACAGCTTACGCTCTCGCTCAGTAACAACGATCTTTTGCCACTGTAAGTAAGGTCTCAACCGAGACAATGTGAATAACGAGTAAAAATTTTACTCATTTGAATGTTTGTCATCCACTTATTGTCCCTTAATTTTGTATTCCAAACCAAAGCTTCGGTAAACGCTGTTCACTTGCTGTTTACCTTAAGCCAGCCTGTGAACCTAAGCCACTCTTTTTTTAAGAGTACGATGGGACTCACAGCGGCGAAGCCGTAAAAACTAAGCTGGGTACCATCGAACTGCTCGCACCTCTTATTACTTCCAAAACCCGTCTGAAGCTGCTTACGCGCTTCTTCTTAAACCAAAGCGTTGACGGCTACCTCCAAGGACTCTCCAAGGAGCTGGATGAAAACACCAACAGCATACGACTAGAACTTAACCGCCTGGAAAAGGCAGGATTGCTTGCGTCCAAAACTAAAGGTCGTCGTAAGCTCTACAGCGTAAATACTTCCCACCCACTAACTTCAGATTTAACCTCCATCGTACGTAAAGTATCGGGTATTGATGCTTTGGTAGAAAGGGTTACCGCCAACCTCCCTTCCCTGGAGCAGGTATGGGTCTGTGGCGACTTGGCGAAAGGCCTACCGAGTGAGTATATTCAAGCTGTATTAGTAGGAGTGGATTTAGATCGAAGTTACATTAAGAAGTTAACCGATAAGGCGCAGTCGCTCACCGGAAAAACCATTACGGTGAAGGTGGAAGAAGAAACAGAACTCAGCGGCGCAATAGACGGCCTTTTAGTCTGGCAAAAAGAGAACGAAAAATGATTGCCCGGTTGCAAGCATATGGTGCTGTAAAAAACAGAAATAAACAGGTGTTAGACATTGTATTGACATGAAGAAAAAAGCAGTTATAGTATCAGGTTATTTTAATCCCATTCACAAAGGTCATCTGGAGTATTTTCACAATGCAAAAAAACAATGCGACGCCTTGTTTGTTATTGTAAACTCAGATTATCAGCGCGAATTAAAGGGTTCTAAAGAATTTCAGGATGAAAAAGAGCGGATGATCATCATATCAAACTTCCGTGTGGTAGACAAAGCTATTTTGTCTGTTGATCAGGACCGCACCGTTTGTGAAACCTTGACTAAAATATACAGAGAGTTTGGTGATGAATATCAATTAGCATTTGCCAATGGCGGCGATCAAACTAACGATACTATTCCTGAACGCCCTATTTGCGAAAAACTAGGCATTAGGCTTATTGACAACCTTGGTGATAAAAT
>UPTG01001182.1_pt1 | contig 19634 bp, 20 predicted proteins | sample 2160121 | NCBI WGS metagenome assembly UPTG01 (sample SAMN06266255, study PRJEB28933) | marine metagenome | isolation source: Columbia River Estuary | place: USA:Columbia River Estuary, USA | collected 2014-07-27
CACGAAAGACAGGCACCCTATTATTGGAGTTCACCCAGACCATAAAAATTTATTTCTTTTTAATGGCTTTGGATCGAGAGGAACTTCAACTATTCCATACTATGCAAAAAAAATGACTGATTTTCTTTTGAAAAATAAATCTCTTCCATTCGAGGCTAACTTAAACCGTTTTATATAATTTACAATCGATGAGAGTAACTGAAAAGGCACACGCGGAACTAGACAAAATCCTTCAGCTCGGTGATTTTGCAATAGATGCCACATTGGGCAACGGATACGATACCCAATTTCTTGCCCAAAAAGTCGGGACATCCGGACATGTGCATGCATTTGATATCCAAAAACAATCAATAGAAAAAAGCACTCGTTTTCTCGAAAAAAACCAGCTCCAAAACCGGGTCACATTTTATCTATCCTGTCATAGTAAAATTAAACAAAATTTGCCTATCGAACTTGTGGGTAAAATAAAGACAGTCACCTTTAACCTTGGATATTTACCAGGGGGAGATAAAAAAATTATCACGAAACCTGAAACCACATTGGCTGCCATTAAACTGGCACATCTTTGTTTATCCGATAATGGAATAATTTCCCTGATCTCCTATCGTGGACACGAGGGAGGGAGGTGTGAATTCGAAGAAATCGAAAAACTGATCAAACAGGAAGATTGGCCGGTCCAAAAAACACCCGGTAGTGAAGCACCGGACTCACCCGTGCTCTTTATTATTGGCAAAGGTTAAAGGGGAGCCGATGGATCGACATCTAATTCGTAATCCACATCTTCACGACCAAAGCCAAATAATTTATGAAATTCTTTTTGATATAATTCGAAACTGGTTTTTTCATACAGGTTTTCTGTATTCACAGTTGGCCAAATATCAATGATCTTTTGTTGTACAGATGGCTCCATTTCCCAATCGTCTAAACGTATGCGGTTTTCTTGATCGACTTGCATTTGCCCCTCTCCGTAGAGACGGTCCTTGAAAAGACGGCAGGTTTGCTCGATGCAACCCTCATGGGTTCCTAATTCCTGCATTATCTTGTATAGGATCGATACATAAAGAGGAACTACCGGAATTGCTGAACTTGCCTGCGTTACCAGTGCCTTATTGACTGATACATAGGCTTTTCCTGAACCCGCATTTTTCATCTTTTCGGTAATCCGGGCCGCGGTGTTTTCAAGATGTAATTTAGCACGACCAATTGTCCCATTTCTGTATATGGGTTGAGTCACTTGTGGTCCGATATAGGAGTAAGCAATATTTAAACAATCAGCAGAGAGTACACCTGCATCGAGAAGTGCATCGGTCCAGGCTTCCCAATCTTCTCCCCCCATGACCTTTTCTGTTTGTAAGATTTCATCTTCATTTGCGGGATCAATTGTTACTTCCTTCACCTCCTTGCGATCGGTGTCTAAAGTTTTATTCTTATAAATTGCACCGATTGGCTTTAAACAGGCACGGTAGTTTGTACCATCAACCGGATCAGTTCGACGGGGCGAAGCAAGGCTGTAAATAACGAGGTCAAAAGTACCGCCAAATTCCTTCGCTTTTGCGATTACCTCTTCTTTAATTTCGTGTGAAAAAGCATCTCCATTCACATCTTCTGCCTTTAAACCTGATTCACGAGCTAACTTGCAAAAAGCTTCAGAGTTGTAATGCCCAGCACTCGCGGTGCGTTCGCCTGCAGCTGGTCGCTCGAAATAAACTCCTAAAGTATCCGCACCACATGAGAAAGCAGCGGAGATTCGGGAAGATAATCCATACCCAGTCGAAGAACCAATCACTAAAACACGCTTTGGTTTCCTGTCATCGGTAACTGGTTGTGTCTTGGCATAGGTGGCTTGCTCACGAATGTTTTCCAAACAACCAACGGGGTGAGAGGTAATGCAGACAAAGCCTTTAATTCTTGGTTTTATAATCATTCAATTAAATGTAAAAGTATTGTGAAAAGTATGCTATGTTAAAAGGGAGTATTTACATACCATTGTTTGATCGATAGTAGAAGATCAATATTTCCTCATTCATGGCTTATCAAAAATCCAATTACAAAAAACTAACCTCTTTTAACGAAAGAAGGCTCCTTTCCGAATTTCTTGAACTCCCTTTAGGCGAAGATCTATCGAAGCATCGCGAACCTTTGAGTATGAAAGATTTAGTCGAAAAAACCTGGTCCAATTGGGGGTTGGGTGAAGAGAAAACTCCCGAGCAATCAATATCTGAAAATTGGTACAAAATTGTGGGAAGAAAATTAGCAATGAAGTGCGCACCAGAAAGTTTAAACAGTGCCAGCGGTATTCTTTATATCAAGACTTCGGGTGGACCCGTTAAACAGGAACTTTCTTTTTCTAAAAAACAACTGTTGATCAAGATTAGAAAACTGGAGGGTTGTACCATGGTTTCCGATTTAAAATTTACCTAAGTTTTTTGATCAAGCCTCTTGCAAATACTCTTTTACAACATAGTTTTTAGAAACTCTGATAAAAATTAAGGCGGCAATAAAAACCAAAACGGTCCAAAACCAAAATTCAGAAGAACCCGGTAATTTGGATGAACCGTCCTCATTAATAATAAAAAATTTCACTGCCGATGTGAAATAATTCCCTAACGATACAGTTAACAAAAAGATCGCCATTACAAAAGATTTCATTTCCTTAGGTGCTTGAGTATAGGCAAATTCAAGACAGGTAATAGATACTAGCACCTCCGATCCCGTCAATAGTAAGCAGGCCAATATTTGCCATCCCATATTAGGGCTTTCTCCAAGGTCGATTCGTTCCTGTAACAACGCGACTATAGTAAAAGCAAAACCCATTACCCATAACCCAAAACCAATTTTACGAAGAGGTGTCACCTCCAAGAATTGGGAAAAGAATGGATAAATGATATACGAAAATACTGGGATCAATAGTAATATAAATAACGGATTCCAAATAGCTGAAACTTGTGCGGCAAGCATTTCGCTGCCACCAATTAAAGGTATCCAATCTGGTAATACCCGATCCAAACTGCGGGCCTGTATTTGCCACAGTGTCCCAATCTGGTCAAACAGTGCCCAAAAAATAACTACAAAGGCAAAAATAGAACAAAGGCGAAGTATTGCATGTAAATTCTCACCAGAAAAAGTTTCCTTAAAATAAATTTTTCCTCGCGGTGGAATGTGGGCGAATTGTTTTCGACCCAGCCAAAAAATAAAGGTCGCAATTGCCATCAAGATCCCTGGCAAACCAAAAGCATAATGAGGTCCAAAGATTGGCTCATTTACTAATTTCTCCCCCACCCAGGGTTCCACGATTGGATAAATTCTTTCGCCCAGTGAACCTGCTTCTCGAGTCGCTTCAAGAAGGAAAGGAGTCAGTAAACCGGATAAAAAGGCACCGATATTAATTGAAAAGTAGAACCAACCAAAAACTTGGGTCAGTAAATGATTATTTCGTATATTAAACTGATCGCCCACATGAGCGGAAACACAGGGTTTAATTCCCCCCGCCCCCACTGCAATTAAAACTAATCCAGCAAATAACAAAGTTCTTGTATCCCCAAGAATTCCCATCATGGCAAGGCAACCATGCCCCAGGCAATAAAAGAGTGAAAGTGAAAGAATGGTTCGATATTTCCCCCAGAATGCATCCGCTAAGATACCGCCAATCAGGGGGAAAAAATAAGCAGATCCAACAAACAAATGAACCCAAGCTTCCGCTTCTTTTTCCTTAAAAATTGCAGACTCTCCGTTTGGTTGAACCAGGTAAATTGTCATGTAAGCCAACAGGACACTCCGCATTCCATAAAAAGAAAATCTTTCGGCTGCCTCGTTTCCAATTATAAATCCAATTCCTGATGGAAGCTTGGATGTGTTTTGGGGAGTAACTCGGTAAAGACTCATCAATTAATTTTGTTGAATCCGGTCCTGCTGTTTTCTTCTTTTTGCCTCTTCTTCAAGATCGTCCATCAGTTTATTTTTTTCGTCATCTGAAACGGGGGTTTCCTGTGTTGCATAAGATTCGGACTTACCTTGCATCATAAAATACCAAACAATTAAGTTGATACTCGCTCCCATGATGCAAAGAAGAAACAGCCATGTATTAAAAATCGAGCTTTCCAGTAACTGACAAATCGCCAAAGCTGAAAATAAGGAAAAATTAATCGCAAAGAGAAATTTCACGCGATTAGTATTTGGTTGGAGTATGTTCATTGATGGATATTGTAAATTATATTTAACTACTTATCTTACTGACATAAAACCTTGCCAAGATCACTACTTTTTAATCAAACTTGACTATGCGATTTTTTAAAACACTTATTACTTCATGCATTCTCTTCCTACAATCCTGTGAACAGTTGGAACAGAGCACCGAAACTGAGGATCAAAACAATACTACAGTAGAAGATAATAACGAAAACATATCACTGAAAAAGCCCGAGGAACCGAGTAAGAAAGAATTACCAGAAGCAAAGAAGCCCGAACCTGTTGAGAAAAAAGTGATGCCAAAAGATTTGGCAAAAGTGAAAGTACCCTCCACGCCAGAAAAAGCGAAGTTCACTCCCGATTTGCTCTCCGCAGTTAAGAATTGGAACTTAATCCCGAAGTCAGTATTCCCTCTTGCAAATGTCACGATTAAAAAAGATGTCCAGTTTACCGCCTACTCCTCAAGTGGACAAGCGCTCGGGTCCTCTCTGTTACCAGCAGGGAAAGAAGTATTTGCGATCGGTCATAAAGGGAGTCTTCTTGCCGTATCCCCCTCCAAGAATGGATCGATGCGCGGTACTATTGCGATGGATTCAACCGATTTTAAAGACGGAGTGGCTTACTTGTTCGAAATGAGAAAAAGGCAAAGAATTGCCTATGCCGAAAGAAAAGCAAATAAGACTAATCCTGCCTTATCTAAAACTTCTTCTCCCTCCAAAACAAAGTCCGTCCCGAAGGCCAAACCGAGCACACCTCTGTTTGAAGACCTTCCATCTCCGGGAGACTATGGACATGGGAAATTTTGCATCTGTTCGGATTGCCGAACAAAAAGACTCGCACAAACTGGCTCTATTAAATAAGGAATAATTATGGCAATTGGATCGAAAAAGAAAAAGAAAAAAGAAATCGAAATAGGCGACTTTGTACGAGAAACAGTTTCCTCAAAAGGAAAAAAAAGGTGTGGCGAAGTGTTGATGATCCTACAGGATAATCCTGGTGATCCAACGCTGGAATGCGTTGAAGTTCATCCCGATGAACTCACTCCGTTAGTGAAGGGTTCCGATGGAATGAAAACTTTCAAAACCAAAAGATCCAAGCTCAAACACTACACCCCAAGGAAACAGCTTTTTTCAAAAAAAGTGTTCGAGAAAGGAGATGTGATTCGTCATAAAAGAGGTTCAACTATTCGTTATGGCAGAATTGTGTGTTTCGTTCACCCCGATGGTTTGTACTCAACATCCCATGAAGAAGGCTACAATGGAAAAGATCTCTTGGAGTGTGTAGAGATTGAAAAGAAACCAGGATTACTTCAGGTTATTGCTCCAGATGGTGAACCCAAGCGATTTGAAGCACAAGGTAAGGATTGCAAAATAATGAAAGTCATTACCGTTAATTCAAAGGGTGAAGAGACCACCATGCATAAGTTAGATATTCCAGACGAGGAAGAATTTTAGGAATTATCTTCCTTTGTAAAGTACTCATCTAATTCGTATTTCCTAATTCGCACTGTCTTACTTTTTTTTAATTTGTAAGCACGGAGTAGTATTCTGTCTCTTATTCCCGCCTTCGTTTCAAAGGAAAATGCAACTTCATCTCGACTCCAACGTGCAAAGCACCATTTGGCATGATACCCCTGAAGCACATAAGACACTGCTTCTGCACGGGTAAGGAAATACTCTCCATCAATCTTTAAAACCATTTAATTCAAAATTATTTGGGTACCAAAAAAAACCACAACTCGAAAGCTGTGGTTTAATTTTAAAATTAATAATTTTCAGGAATCATAATCCCCTTTTTTAATCTTCTGACAGGTTGCGGGTGACACTCCAACCTCATCCGCAATAGCTTGCAGTGTTAGACTTTGTCCTAACAATTCTTTGACTCTTTGGACAATTTCAGGAGTGATCTTAGTACGTTTTCCTTGAATTCCAAACCTTTCATAAAAACTTGCTTTTGCAATGGGCGGCAACCCATTTATGTAGCATTCAAGATAATCTACCACTCCTCGAAAAACCTTTCGTCCATCTTCTCTCTTGTGGCGAGCATGATCATTTTTGATCGTATCGTAAAATTTACTATAATCTTCTTTCCCTGATTGTTTAGTAGAAATTTTCTTTTCTATTCTACGCTTGAGGGCTTCTAATTCTTTAATACTGGCATTATCATCAATTTTCATAATAGAATATATATTTTAAAACATTATAATAATAATATTTTAAATATGTAAAGTTATTTTTAAAGAATAAGAGAACGATCTAAACTTCGATATTGAATTGCTTCTAATAAGTGATTCATTTCTATGTTTTCAGATTTATCAAGATCGGCAATGGTACGGGACACTTTAAGAATCTTATCATAGGCTCTTGCAGATAATGAAAGTTCATTCATTGCACGCTTTAAAATTGATGCTTCTTCTTTTCCTATTTGGCAGTACTTGGAAAGCATCTTATTAGTCATGTTTGCATTACTTGAAATCTGGTGCTTTTCGTATCTTATTGCTTGGATTTCCCGACAAGAATTAATTCTGTTCCGAATATCCGCAGACGACTCCCCTACCCGTTCATCCTGTAAATCGTCAACTCGTACCGCGGGTGCCTCGACATGAATATCAATCCGGTCAAGCAAAGGCCCACTGACACGGGAGCGGTAGCGTTGAATCTGAGGCATTGAACAACGACAGTCGTTCGTAATATCTCCCAAGTATCCACATGGACAGGGATTCATAGCAGCAACAAGCATGAACCTGCTCGGTAGTGTAATTTTGCCCGCACTTCTTGAAATAGTAACTTCTCCGTCTTCCAGTGGTTGCCTCATTACCTCAAGGGCTGATCTTTTGAACTCGGGCAGTTCGTCGAGAAAAAGAACCCCATTATGGGCTAAAGAAATCTCCCCGGGGCCCGGTATTGTGCCCCCTCCTAGTAAACCCACATCACTAATGGTATGATGGGGGGAACGAACTGGTCGACGAAAAAACTTTTTTTCATTCAATACTGAATTTCCCGCAGCCGAATGAATATTCAAAATATCTAAAAACTCCTCCATACTCGGCTTGGGAAGAATGGATGGTATTCTTTTTGCAATCATAGACTTACCAGAGCCTGGCGGTCCGAGCATGAGAAGATTATGCCCGCCCGCTACTGCCACCTCTACCGCTCGACGTACATTTGCCTGTCCTTTCACCTCAGAAAAATCGACCTCATCGTAATGATCTGGAGAATCTGCAAATTGATACTTCTTAGAATCGAGAGGGATACGGGGGTGCTCACCTTTAAAGAATGCAACCGCTTCTTCCAGGGAACCGATTGAAAAAATATCAATACCTCCCAGTAAACTTGCCTCCGCTGCCGAGGTGGCAGGAAGAAGAACTCCTTTTTTGCCATGCTTTTGGGCAAGCATCGCCATCGACAAACCACCCTTAATTGAACGGGTTTCACCTGAAAGTGCCAACTCTCCTGCTATTAAAAAGTCCTGCAAAGAATTTTCGGGTAATTGTCCCGTCGATGCCAGTAAGCAAAGAGCGATCGGAAGATCAAATGCAACTCCCTCTTTCCTCAAATCACCGGGTGCCAAATTAATCGTAACCCGAGTTCTCGGACGAGAATATCCTGAATTGGCAAGACTTGAAAGAATCCGATCTAAAGATTCTTTAACCGCAGTGTCAGGCAATCCAACTAAAACACATCGGGGTTCTCCCTTCTCCCCACCATTTGCCTCTACTGTTACGGGTACGGCGACAACTCCTTGAAGGGTGGCAGAATCTGTTATTGCTAGCATAATTGATTAAAAAAAAAGAGTAATGAATACTCTTACCGGTTGCGAATTAATTTACTGACTTCTCGAAAGTTTGGATGTTCAGCAGTTCGCATATATCCATAGATAAAGCTTTCTAGTGGAAGTATGTGACAACCGGCGTCCTGAAGCTTTCCTAGTATAGTCGATTGATCATCCTGCCTTCTTGCCCCCACACAATCAGATAAAATAGTTACTTCAACTCCTGCTTTAAGGGCGTCAATCGCACTCAGATATATACAGATAGGTGTTTCAATTCCGGAAAGAATTAAATGAGAAATTTTCTGTTCACTTATATACTTTTTTATTTCTTCACAGCCGAAAATTGAAAAGCTACTTTTTGCAATTCTAATATCATTAGAAAGTAGTAAAGATCTAGAAGTAATACCCAGTTTTTGGGGAACTTGTTCAGTAATAATAAAAGGTAAATTAAATATTTTAGTGGACTGGATAAGAATATTTAAAGCATCTATTAATTGATCTTTATTTTTTATTCCGTTAAGCAAGCTCTCCTGTACGTCAATTAAGAATACGGCCACATTGGGGGTGTTGAATTTTGAAGTTTGTATGCTTTCCTCGATTTTCATTTAAAGATTTATGTTTTTAATGCTTCTTTGTTTACTCAAAACCATGTATTCTTAATCCACAATAGAAAATGATCCCAATTAACATTTGATTACATTTAAATTGAGCACATCTAAATTAGTACCCACTCATTTAAATCGTAGACATGTCCTCTCCCTATTGGGTGCCTTCTTGCTCCCATCATGTAAGCGGAAATTTAGATCAGACCCGAAAAAAATAACCATGAGACCCCGAGTTTTCATGGAAAACTCTGCTCCGATTCCCATTTTGGATGAATATGATTTCACTAGCGTGCAAATCGGTTCGGTTGCTAATATACTTTCGGATGACCCTTTAGACCGAAGGTTTGCTCTATGGTTCAGTTTGGACCGAAGAAGCGCAATTACTCTCCAAAAAGAAACTATTCGAAATATCGGGAGAAGACTACATTTGGTTATTGGCGGGCAAATTGTGGGAGTTCACCCCATTGAACAGGGAATTGGAAATGGAGTACTTCCCTTTGTACTGTCTTCGATTGTAAACGAAAATAATGCCATGTTGCTTTTCAAAGAACTCAGTATTTCTTTGGGTCATATTAAAGCAGAATTTCGGGAAAATAAAGGCTAGTCAATCAAGGGAGTTTTACATGTACAAATTTCTTTTATGTCTCACTTTCACCCTTCAAGTTTTTGCCGAAAATCCTCCCCAATTCAAATTGTCCTGGCCCACACCTAACCCTGCATTTGCAAGAGGATTAGGATATTCCACTTTTCTTCAAAAAACGGGCCCTGACAAAGCAATTACATCAGGGGCATTTGGGTGTGTAAGGAATAACGGATACAAATTTCACGAAGGTCTCGACTTGTACCCGGTGAGAAGAGACAAGAAAGGACGAGCGGAAGACTCAATTTTCGCGGCAATGGACGGAAAGGTAAGTTATTTAAATTCGACTTCATCCTACAGTGCCTACGGGAAATACATCGTACTGGAGCATACGAAGTTAACCCCTTCCCTGTATTCTTTGTACGCCCACTTAGACACAATAAGCCCGCATTTAAAAATTGGCAGCGAAGTTTCAATTGCTCAAGTTATTGGAAAAATGGGGAATTCTTCTTCTGGCTATCGAATTCCCTTGGAAAGATCACACCTGCATTTTGAAATTGGCCTCCGACTCACCAACCAATTCCAAGGCTGGTACAATCGGAAGAAATTTCAATCGAAGAACAGACATGGGAATTTTAGCGGTTTTAATCTGGTGGGGTTGGACCCCATGCTTTTTTACTCACAATACAAACAGAAAACATTTGCTACTCCACAAGCATTCCTTGAATCGCTCCCCGTTACTGTAAGGGTTCGAGTAAAAACAAATAAAACTCCAGACTTTGTTACTCGCTATCCCTCCCTCGCATCTTCCCAAAATTCTTCGGGTTCAAATGGTTGGGATGTTTTTTTCGGACCGTACGGAATTCCCATTCGATTGGAACCGGTAGAAAAAAATATTTCTTCTCAAGAAAAACAAATTCAGATAATTGAAATTAATTCTGATTTGCAAAAAAAGCCGTGTCGTAAACTCACCGTTCAAAAAGGGAGTCAATTTTTTGCGACCTCTCAACTTCAGACCTATATCGAATTACTATTCGGGTTATAAGCATCATTGAAAATTGCCTGCTTTATCACTTCTCATGGATTCGGGCATGCCACACGCACGCTCGCCCTGATCAGTAAACTGGCGAAGACAAGCAGCTTAGAAATTTCTATTTTTAGCACCTTGCCCGATTGGTTTTTTCATGAAAACCTCGATTCAATTCCCTTCCAAACTATTCATCTCAAAACTGATGTGGGACTAGTTCAAAAAACTCCGTTTGAACACGATTTAAATTCCACACTTGATCAGTTGTATTCATTCCTTCAATTCGAAAATAACAAACGAATCATTACACTATTGGAGAAGGGAGAGTTTGATTTTATATTCTGTGATATTTCTCCTTTGGGCCTTCATTTATCAAAAAAGCTTGGGATTCCTTCCTGTCTTCTTGAAAATTTCACTTGGGATTGGATTTACGAAGAGTATCTAACCAGGAACAATAATTTCAAAAAACCAATCGAACAACTGAAAGATATTTTTCAGAGTGCTAATCTGCACATACAGACAACACCTATTTGCAATCCTCTTCAGAATGCCCATCCAATAAACCCGATCTTCCGCCCCGCAAAAAAAGACGGGATGGCAATAAGAAAAAGTCTGGGTATAAAGGAAGAAGAGCAGGTTATTCTTGTTACCACAGGAGGGATTCCACAAAAATATTCATTCATTAACAAAATTAAAGAAGATCATAATCGATTTTATATTTTAACCGGAGCATTCTCAGAGTATGAAAGAGGAAGTAATTTCTGTCTGCTTCCTCATAAAAGTGCACATTATTTCCCCGATTTAATTCAGTCAGCAGACGGAATTGTCGGAAAGGTGGGATACGGAACGGTTGCAGAGGTATGGGCTGCACAAAAACCATTCATTGCCGTTTTTAGAGAGAACTTCAGAGAATCACAACCAATGCGGAATTTTATTAATCAAAATATTTCAGGATTTGAAATTGGTGATCAAACATTCCACAAAGGCGATTGGATTGATGATGTAGGGAGTTTTTTAGAAATAAACGAAAACAAAAGGGTAACCTCGCCTGTAAATGGAAGTGACCAAGCAGTTCAACTAATTACTGAATGGCTCGATCATAAACGAGTCGCCTGAGTCTATTTAACTTTGAACTTCTAAGTGCCCGGCTCCACCACCGCCTGGAGTACGAAGGATCAATCGGTCGCCCGGATTCATGAGTAATGATTGAATGGAAGAAATTACCTCGGTCTTTCCGTTTTCTCTCACCACAATTTGTTCGCCTGGTTCACCTTTCCCACCCCCGGCAATTCCATCGGCACCTGCATTTCGATTTTGGGTAAGAAGACTTAGATTGGTTTGTTCTTCAAAAATGTACTCCCGTTCAATTCCATCTCCCCCATTCCATTTTCCTTTGCCTCCTGAATTTTTTCTTATCTTAAATCCCAATAGCCGGACGGGGAAACGAGCTTCCAAGGTTTCGGGATCTGTAATCGCTGTATTTGTCATATGTACCTGAACTGCCGAGGTTCCGTCCTGACCAATCATTGCACCGGCACCACCGCCTATCGTTTCATAATGGCTAAATCTTTCGTTCCCAAAAGTAATGTTATTCATCGTGCCTTGCGAACAAGCGACACGGTCGAAGGCACTCATGATTAAATCCACCAACTTTTGACTGATCTCCACATTTCCTCCTGCTACTCCTGGACAGTCTTTAATTCTTCGAGAAAAAATCGGAGATAAAATAGATCCTTCTGGAATAATAATTTTGACTGGGGCAAGAAGTCCCTCATTTAAGGGAAGGTCTTCATTGATCAATAGACGTAAGCAATAGCAAATGACGCTTTGAGTGATTGCTTCTGTGGCATTGAGGTTATCTTTGCGAGACGAGCAAGTACCGGAGAAATCGAAAGTTGCCTGACCATCAGAAAGTGAGATTTGAAGTTTTAATTGATCCCCGTCATCCAGATATTGTACAGAAGTAAGTGTACGAGTACCCCAATTCCGAAAGAAACTTTGGCAACTTTCTGCTGACGCTTGGGTTAGGTTTTTCATTTGAATGTGAAGTACATCCGCAGAGTGTAGGCTTTCCAGATGCTTTAGCTCCGTTATTCCTTGGCGAAGGGAGGCAACTTGAGCAGACAAATCAGCTATATTTTCTCCCAGTTGACGAGTGGGGAATTCTCCACCACTAAAAATAGCGGATATGTTATCCATACACGACTGGCCCGCTTTAAAGAGATAGGTGGGAGAGATAACGGTCCCTTCTTCTGCGAGGTTTGTTGAACCCGCCGGCATGGAGCCGGGCGAAATTCCACCAATTTCAGAATGATGGGCCCGATTCGCGACAAAGCAAAGAAGCTCACCGTCTTGACTAAACACTGGTGCAATAACAGTAATATCCGGCAAGTGTGAGCCACCGTACTGTGGGTGATTGGTAATTAATATATCTCCATTTTTCAGTTCCGGGAAAAGTTTGATTGTCTCCCGGACACATAGCCCAAGCGCACCGAGGTGAACTGGAATATGCGGAGCATTTGCAACAAGATAGCCATTTCGGTCCAGAAGAGCACAAGAAAAATCAAGCCGTTCCCGTACATTTACCGAGATTGCAGTGCGCTTTAATTGAGCCCCCATTTCTTCCACCAGGCAATAAAATCGACTGGCAAACAACTCCTCCCTAATCATAGGTTTTTTTACCGAACCACTCTTCGATTGATCAAACTCAAGCACTAGGCTTCCCTTACTCCCCACACTGCCCCGCCATCCATCTTCAATCCAAAGCGACCCAAAATCATCGACCACTAAACCCGGTCCATAAACAGAATCACCCGGTTGTAATTGATCTCGAACGAGAATGAAGTTCTTACCGAATGGTTCTTTCGGAATAGTATTTTGTGGATCAGTAAATTCCTCGGCTTCTGTTGTTGGTTCTGGACTAGCAAAATGAAATCGAAGCGAATAAATTTGAATTCTTTCTTGATTGGGAAAATATCCAAAGATTTCATCAAATTTGACCTCATATAATCTTTTGATTTCGGAGATTTTTTCGTAATCTACTTCTACGCCAAAGTCTTGGCCTTTCATCCGGACCGAAGCGGTTTTCCGGACAAGCCTTGCACTGGACTTGTACTCTCCCATTTGTGCAAATCCTGTCTCGGTTATTTCTTCTTCCAATGCACTCAATCCTGAACCATCCAAACCGCTATGTATTGTCCTTTCAACCACTCGTTCGATATTGGACATTGATAAGCCATAGGCACTTAATAATCCAGAGTCCGCGGGAGATAAAATTTTGGTAATCCCCAGTTTTTGAGCAACGCCACAGGCATGCTGTCCGCCTGCCCCGCCGAAGCAAAGAAGTGCATGATCGGCGGGATCATATCCTTGCTCAACTGAAATTTTCCGAATCGCACGGGCCATCGAATCATCTGCAATAGAAATAAAGCCCGACAATAGTTCACCCTTGGACAGACCGGAGGAATCAATCCATTCATCCAACTTTTTTTGTGCGGCATTGATCTCAATAGGAGTCGCAAATGTCTTTATGTCCAGCCGTCCCAACAGAAGATTCACATCGGTCAAACAGAGCGGTCCACCAAATCCATAACAGGCAGGGCCTGGGTATGCAGAGGCACTTTCTGGCCCCACCTTCAGACGACCACCCTCAACTCTACAAATCGAACCGCCTCCGGCTGCGACGGTTTCAATATTTAAAGCTAATCCGGCTAATTTTGCTTCCCCCACCTCCAGGCTGGACTGGTAGGAAAGACAATCTGAGTATCGAGATACATCAGTACTGGTACCCCCCATATCCAAATTAATAGTTTGAGTAAACCCGGCTCGTTTCGCCACTGCACTGGCTCCCACCACACCTGCCGCCGGACCACTGACTAAGCTATCAATTGCACGATATTGCTTCCGGCCAATTAATCCACCCGCACTGTTCATAATCAGCAATTGAGAATTTCCTCCAAGCCCCTCCTTAATATTGTGAAGGTATTGGTTCAGGGTGGGATTAAGGTAGCCCTCCAATACTGATGCCTCGCATCGAGGTAACCATTTAATAAAGGGATGAATTTTAGCCGACCCAATTACGGTTTTAAAACCTATTTTTTGGAGTGCATGAACAACAGTATTTTCATTCTCATCGTTGAGGTAAGAGTGAAGAAAAGAAACCACCGCAACTGTATGCCCCCTTTCTTTGAGGCTTTGGAACTGATTTTCTAGACCACTTAGATCAGGAATCGTAAGTACCTGCCCCGCCCGATCGGTCCGTTCCACAACTTCAACACACGGGCCTGCAAATGATTTTCTTTTCTGGGGAATTATATCAAACAAATCAATCCGTCTTTGATCACCAATCTCGAGCAGATCAGAGAACCCCTTGGTAATAACGAGTATTGGTTTTTGCCCAGAATTCTCTAATAATGCGTTGGTGCAACGGGTTGTAGCGAGTCGCATTCGAATCATGCATTCCGCTTGTTTAATTTTTTCCCGTGCTAAAATTAAGCTCATCGCGAGAAGAGGGGCTTCGAGTCCGGAAAATAATTGTAGCGTCTGTCCTTCCTCAAACTGTTTTTCTATTCCAGCAGAGAATTGAATGATTTTATTTCGATTATTCCATTGTTCCACCACGACTTCGGTTCGATCGGAGTCGGCGAGAATAACTCGAAAGCCCAAGGGGAACTGATCGGGCCAATCGGCGCACGGGGCCAAAAGGATTTCCTGCTGAGACAGAATCTTTTCCACCTTCGCGGTTAAACTTCCTCGAGAGAGGACCTTAACCCGAATCTCTTTTCCGTCTGATCCTCGACCGAGACAATCAGTAAAAGTACCTCCCGTATCGATATAGAACTCCCATTCATCGAGAGTACCAGTTGAATTTTTCGATTCCACTATTTCTCCGACTCCAAAGAGTATCCCGTTGCCCAACTCTCCAGCTTACTAATGTAGTGAACCGGCAAACCGACCTGATAAGCTCCCTGTAGTACTCCAGATTGATAATGCTTCGATGGCACTCCGTAACTTTCATCATTCGAGAGATATGCAGTAACAGTCTCTCCAGTTTTATTTTCCTCAGTAATTACCTTGAGCTGGCTCCGGCGATAACAACCCTCACGAACTCCCTCATAGTGATCCAGTGCCTGCCAATGAGTTTCATTTAATTGCCACAGACAGCCAAGTGTTTCCGAATTGTCCTCTTTTTTGATTCCCGCATATCCATTAGAATTTATAAAATAACGCCAATGCTTTAAGGTAGCAGGCATAAGAAAAACAGAACCCGGGCACCGGGTCTGCATTTGCTCAAAATTCATATTAGAACCATAGGCAAAATAGATCGAATTCATAAAGTGTATAGTTAACTTTTCAAGAGTGGGGAGCAAGTGGGAAGCTTTGGGGCTTGTATAAAATGTAAAATCACCTATTGTTTTTAAAGCGTTAGAGGTCTTCCCTTGGATGACTTCCTTGATTTCTTTTCTTTTGCAACTGCGAAAGGTGAGGCGGAACGGTACTTTGGTTCACCCTAAAGTACGAATTTGCATGTGTGAATTCCACGTATCGAGAACAATAATAAATAAAATGTCTGAACAAGTAAAAAAATTAAGTATAATAGAAGATAACCGATCCCACGAAAAGGATACTGGTTCAAGTGAAGTGCAAGTTGCACTTCTCTCAGCCCGTATTGCTCATTTAACGGAGCATCTTAAGACACACCGTAAGGATTTTCATTCTCGCCGAGGTTTGCTCATGATGGCAGCCCGTCGGAGAAAAATATTGGATTATTTAAAAAAGACAGACTTGAAGCGCTATCAAGCTATCATCGATAAGCTTGAATTGCGTCGATAACTCACCCTCTTTCCTATCAAACTTAGTGGGTATTACTCCCTAAGTTTTTTCTCCACACCAAATTTAAAGGTAGAAACAAATGATCTACTGGTTGGAGTTTCAATTGGACGATTTGGTTCAATTGAAAAAAAGATGAACAAAGAAAATACATATCGAAGTACGAAATCATGAAACAAAAGCACAATGTAACCGCTGAGAAACTCGGCATTCAATTATCCACTGGTACACTCGCCGGTTTAGCTGGCGGCGCCGTCACTATTTCTTTGGGGGAGACAAGCGTATTCGTTTCCGCCACTGCGGCGTCTACGCTAAGAACAGGGCAGGATTTCTTCCCCCTCACCGTGGATTACAAGGAAAAATTTACCGCTGCAGGAAAATTCCCAGGCGGATACTTCAAACGGGAAGGTCGTCCCAGTGAAAAAGAAATTCTAACCTCCCGTCTCTGCGATCGCCCTCTTCGCCCGTTATTCCCCAAGGGTTTTCTTAATGAAGTCCAGGTAATCGGTTACTTATTATCCACCGATCAGGTGAATGAAGCAGATGTATTGATGGTCAACGGTGCATCGGCCGCACTTATGATTTCGGATATCCCATGGAATGGTCCAATTGGTTGTGTTCGTTTAGGCGAAATTAATGGAGAATTCGTAGTCAACCCCACTAATGAGCAGATGTATGATTCATCTCTCGATCTCATTTATGTCGGAAGCGAGAAAGAAATGATGATGATCGAAGGTTCGGCAGATCAAATGCCCGAGGATCGATTTGTGGAAGCACTCGAATATGCCCATGAGCAAATTCAGGAAATCATTACCGCACAACGGGAATTAGCAAAGATTTGTGGGAAAGAAAAGAAGGTTTTTGATCTTGTCAAAGCACCGGATGATGTTCTCGCACTTTGCAAAGAAATAACTGGATCCCGTATGGATGAAGCAATTTTTGCAGACTCTAAACAGGCTCGTGCGGAAGCAGTTGATGTGATTAAAGCAGACGCATTAGTTGCCTGCGAAGAAAAATTTGGGGAGGATTTTAATCCCGACCATGTTAAGATCGCCTTCGAAGCAATCCAGGAAGAAGTCTATCGTGAAAATATTTTAATCCGTGGAAAAAGAGCGGATGGCAGAAAAGCAGCTGACCTTCGGGAAATTTCCTGCGAAACAGGCGTTCTTCCCCGAGTTCACGGATCTGCTATTTTTACACGAGGTGAAACCCAGTCCTTAGTCATGTCAACACTGGGAACCAGTCGAGATGTACAAGACTTAGATGGTTTAACGGGTGGACCTACCGCAAAATCATTCATTTTACACTACAATTTCCCTCCTTTCTCAGTCGGAGAAGCGGGACGATTTGGATTTACCAGTCGCCGGGAAATGGGACATGGTGCATTAGCAGAACGTTCTGTATTGCCAGTATTGCCTCCTGAGGATGAGTTCCCCTATGCCATCCGAATTGTGTCAGAAATCATGGCCTCCAATGGTTCGACCTCAATGGCCAGTGTATGCGGTGGTTCTCTAGCACTTATGGATGCAGGCGTTCCGATTTCCAAGCATGTTGCCGGAATTTCAACCGGACTGGTTACCCAAATGGATGACGATGGAAATATAGAAAAATACGTTGTTCTGACTGACATTATTGGAGCGGAAGATCACTTCGGCGACATGGATTTCAAGGTTTGTGGAACCAGAGACGGTGTAACCGGATTTCAACTCGACCTTAAGATTCAGGGCTTACCATTTAGTATTGCTAAAGAAGCAGTAAAACAGGTTACCGAAGCTCGCTTAAAAATTCTGACCTCTATGGAAGAATGTCTCCCGTCTCACCGCAAAGAATTACGCGATCATGCCCCAAGGATTGAAGTCGTACAAATCGATCCTGAGAAAATCGGTGCATTAATTGGACCGGGTGGTAAAAATATTCGTCGGATTACCGAAGTTACCGGTGCAAATCTGGATATTGACGAGGACAACAGCGGCAAAATTCGGGTCTATGCAAGCGATTCCGAAGCCATGAATCGTGCTCTTCAGGAAATTGACTTGGTAACAGGTGAAATCGAAGCTGGCAAATCCTACCGAGGAATTGTTCGAGGCGTAAAAGATTTTGGAGCATTTGTAGAATGTCTTCCTGGAAAGGAAGGCCTCTGCCATATCTCAGAACTTGCTGATTTCCGAGTCAACAAAACGGAAGATATTTGCAAGTTGGGCGACGAAATCATCGTTAAATGCATCGGGATTGATGATAAGGGCCGAGTTAAACTAAGTCGTCGTGCAGCGTTGGAAGAAGAGAAATCGAAAGATGAATCTTCTTCGAATGACAGCGATTCAAAGGAAGAGCAATCCGAAGAAAAGACTGAATCAACCGAATCGTAACAGACTGCTCTTCTACTATAATCTTACTATCGAGGGGAGTGGTGTTAAACACCCTCCCCTCTTTTATTTTATGAAATCTGACAAACCACTCGCACTCATCACGAACGACGATAGTATAGATTCCTATTTCCTCCATGTGCTAGTGGAGGAAGCATCCAAGAATTTTGATATTATTGTCTGTGCTCCCCTGGAGGAGAAAAGTTGGATAGGGCACGCCATTTCGAGACATCAAAAACTATGTCCCGTGGAAAAAAAAGGTCAATTTCCATGCCAGGCATTTGCATTAAATGGAACGCCCGCAGATTGCGTGAATTTTGCGATTGGTAACCTCTTTCCGCGGGATCCTGACTTGGTCATTAGTGGTATCAATTTAGGCTATAACATCACCCTGCCGATGATATTATCATCAGGGACAGTGGGAGCCGCATTGGAGGGGTCGCTACTGGGGGTTCGTTCTTTTGCATCCAGCATGTCTCTACCCGTTGAAAGTTTCGAGGAAATCCGTGAAAATTTGGGTAAGGTCGAAGGTGAAATTGCCGAGTCGCTTACCCACGCCGCTCAAATGACTTCGCAATATGCGAACGAATGGGTCCAACATCCCACACAAGAGGGATTACCAGTCCATAATCTAAACTTCCCCAGCAATTTCGATGGCAAAGAAGAACCAATCTTATCATTTGCAGGTTCACTCAGGCTCGGCAGTCTTTTTCAAAAAGTGGAGAATCAAAATTACCATCAACTAGTGTACCGCCCAGAATGGTTGGAACAAAATGAACCCGAGATCGGCTCTGACCTTTGGGTATTAGAACAAGGAAAACCGACAGTCTCACGTCTCGACTTTGCAGACTTGGCGGGTAGAAAACACCTTGAACCCTAATCAAAATTTCTTTTCAATCATAAGCATCTTATGTTGCATAAATTTTTTCATTGGTGGTATTTACGGAGAAGATCTTCTTACGGAACAACTTACAAGAAGATTGATAACCGGTCTCAAGATCGCGACTTGATCAATTATTTTCATGATTTTGGCGGTGAAACTACAAATTCTCGTCAATCATATTGGCTGTATCGGAAGATTTTTCGATTGCTCATTGCGATTATTGTAATCGTATTTTCGGTTTGGTTTTCTATCGAGAGCTACCAAGGCCTATTAATTTATGATTAAATTCCTTATTGAGCTTGATCGATTGAATGGAAACGATAAATCTAAATCAAAACCTCCAAAACCTCTTGTTTCATTGCTTTTGTTATCTAAAGAATAGTTGCTTAAA
>UPTG01001186.1_pt1 | contig 19589 bp, 20 predicted proteins | sample 2160121 | NCBI WGS metagenome assembly UPTG01 (sample SAMN06266255, study PRJEB28933) | marine metagenome | isolation source: Columbia River Estuary | place: USA:Columbia River Estuary, USA | collected 2014-07-27
TTATAAACTTTGAAGATAATCTTTATTTTCGTCAATATATTGAGTTAGATAATAAAAAATTACTTAGTTGTATTAACTCTAAATATGAAGATATTGTGCTTAATAATAACTTTGAAGTTAGAGGCTGTATCGTTCAGCAAAAGCAACGAAAACAAAAATCACTTCATTATTATTTACCCAACAAAATTAATGGTGAATTAGAATTTCATATTAAAGGCAAGGAAAAACCAAAAGATAGTTGAATTCATTCCATCCAAATTAAGTGGGCCATCCTTCCTGAAATATCTCCATCTCTTCGATATGAGAAATAATGCTCTGACTCTAAAAAAGTACACCTATCTCCACCTGTTATCGATATTACCTTGAAGTCTTCAAGAATTATCTTTGCAGCCTCATACAGATCAAGATAATATTTATTATTTTTGTAAACTTGCCTAACTTCTCTGTTATCTTAAAATTAGCCCTTAAATTATCAGTAAATTCTACCCCAAATATATTTTTTGAGATACAATACGCTATCAATATTTGGTGCATGAAATAAATTGCCAATGGTCATAAATCCTTCTCGCTCATCGAAAGATCTTAACTCTAGAAACTTTGGGGATTCCTCCAACATAAATGGTAAATAATGAAGAATAGAATTAGATATACAGAATGTCTCAGTGAGTAAATTCATCTCATAACTGGAGATGATCAACGACAGATCACATCTCATGATACTAGCGATTTCTCTTTTTGTCGCATCCGTGTAGAGGTCGACTGAAGATAGATCGCCTGATGATTTTATTGACAATTCCCTAGCTTTACGAAGAAAGTGTAAATCTTCTGTGTCTAATATTCTTAATGCCGATGGACAACATTGTGCGACTCGCCATCCATAATGCTCCTCTATTACAAATCGATCATACAAAACTACATCAGGACCAAGGTCTGTGATATAACTATCAAATGAAGAGTGATTAAGTTGAATGATATCTAAAGTGACATCAATCGAATTTAGATCTATACTTCTTGGGTTTTGTAATGCTGAAGTAGCGAAGTGAATGGTATAACCTTCTTCTTGAAACAATGCGATCAACTGTAACATCCTACTGCCTGCAGCGGTAGTAGTTGGCTCTGGAATCGTATGTCCTAGGATGAGGAGTTTCAAAGTGTTATAAATAGATAAAATTACAACTTACTAGTAAACTCCATGAGCCCAGTAGAGATCGTGATATGATTAGTCGCTCCCCCAAGGTGATGATACCCTACGCCATAGTCAAATCTAAATTTACTGACCTTTATTCCGAAACCTCCACTGAAACCGGCCAATGATCTAAAGCCTTCTACAGCTAACTCCTGTCTACGCAAATGTCTATATGCCATCCTCAGTCTTAAGTTTCCGCGCTTACCTAAAAGAAACTCTCCACTGAATACAAAGTGTCGGAAAAAATTATCTGAGCCCTTACTCAATCCTGACTGCTCTTCTGTCTCGCCGAATAGATTAGTTTCTACTACACGATTAGGGTCGTTATATCTGATATCCCAAGTTTGAAGATTATCTGCTATCACTCCTACTCTAAATGGTAAATGTGTGAGCTTTTTCGTGAATCCAATCTGCAAATTGAATGGTGCGCTTCCTCTATAATTCTCAGTGTATGAGCTTACTTCTCCGCCGATATTATTCGCTACTATCGAGAATACAAACGAACTATCGACACCGACATAATTTAAACCAAGGTCAGCTACCAATCCTGTAGAATTATAATTTTCAAATCTTGAGAAGACCGTCTTGAAATTAGCCCCAAGGACGATTCGCTCATTCATGCGCTTAGAAGCACCTACAACTATCGCAGTCTCTCCTGCATCGAATGTGCCACTTACTACATCTCTATCATCTGCCGCTACAAATTCACCATAGTCAATATAATTAATTGCAGCGTGTGTGGTAATTCCCCACTTCGGCAGGTGTCTACCGTAAGCGAAATATCCATTACTAATATCTGCTAAATGAAAATTGTGATTAAAGCTAAGTCTATTGTGCATCCCTAAATTGAGTGATGCCGGATTGTGGTAAGCTAAAGATATATCATCATCCATAATAGAAATCACACTTCCCCCAAGTGCAGTTACTCTACCTGATGATGGTAAAGAAAGAAATTCATATATATGCTGGCCTCCCAACTGTCCATATACATTAGGTGTGCATAGAGTGACAGATAAGCCGATAAGTAGATATTCTAAATACTTCTTCATTATTAGTTTGATCTTAACAGTCCTGAAGTTACCCACGATATCGAACCATAGCCTTCAGTGCTTCTGCAAATATAAATACTCTTCCCTATCAGTAACGATAAAAGCTACTCTTCATTACTCGACCCATCCTCTAATGTCCAGAATGTCCGGCAGACAGCTAGACTATCACACATCAGTTTTCGGATCAATATACCCTCTTCGTTATATTTTTTCAGTTCACCAAATTCATTATCTCCGTTCTTATAGGCGCCTTCCCATTTCAAATTGCCATTTTCCCAATATTCTACAAAAGGTCCATTCTCTTCATTATCAATAAAGGCTACGTCTTCCATAAGCTGACCAGATATATAGTATTTCTTTACTTGCCCTTGGATAGTGTTATTGCTATATCCGACTACCAATTTGAGTTCGCCAGTCTCATAATATACCTTATAATCTCCTTCGAGTTGTCCTTTCGCATAGTTCTCCTCTATCTCCAGATTACCGTTTTCATAGTATATCACTCGCTTACCAGACTGGATTCCATCCTGATAGTTAGCCTTTGACACCAACTTTCCACCATCATATGATTCGTAGATGCCATTCTTAGTACCTTCCTTATCTACTTGATACTTCTCTAATAGATTACCGTTGTTGTCTTTTACCTCTACAAATCGCTCAGATGAGCAAGACACCGCAAATAATGTCACTAAAAATAATATCTCCTGTATTCTCATGATTTCGTTCTTGTTATTTCCAAACGAAGATAACATAAGGTATATTTTATAATAGCATATTCCTTATACATCCTAGTATAACCAATGAGAACTCTATTCATCCAAATCTTAATTAAATATTTCTGTATGTTAGTGCCTGTAAACATCTAATCAAATGGCCAGAGCTAAACTCTCCGAAGAACTCAAGAAAGAAATCAAAGCATTACCTTCTAAAGAAAAAGATAAGCTACTGATGCGTCTTATACCCAAAGACAGTAAGCTAGTAGATCAGTTGGAGTATAAATTGGTAGAAGAAGAAGGCACATTAGAGTTCCGTAGAGATGATATGCGAGAGTATATAGAGTCACGTGCTAATCAATACCCTAACAAGTATTATTCATCAATATATCTCCGTCTGGAGATGAGAGATATCAGTGGTAAAATCAACTATCATGTCGCGATCACAAAAGATAAACTAGGCGAAATCGAATTTAATCTAGTAATGGTCAATGGACTGCTCTACAAAAACAAAGGTCGACTCCAATCAGAATCTAAATATCTAGCCGAAAAACTCAATGACTATGTTATAAAAAGAGCGGTAAAATTAGTGAAGTTGGTAAATGCACTTCATGAAGACTATCGTTTGGAGTTTGCCGATGAAATGATGGAACTTGCAGACCACATCAAGTCAATACCTAGTCTTTTAGAAGAAGCGAAATATTTGCAATTCGATGTGGAGAGTTTGATAATGTAACAGTCTTCCTACATCCACCTCTTATTGCTACTCTCTGTTTTATACAATATATAATCCGATAACTGTATAGCTCTGTTATAGCCTACATATGGAATAGTAACATTGCCTGCTGCTGTATGTATTTTTACGTTGGCTAGTTTTTTTCTACGTTGATATGGAGATTGACTAATTTCTATATTCTGTAACTTTATAATAGGCAATGTTTCTGCTTTGTCACCAAACAATCCTCCTCTGATTATCATCATTTTTTCATTATGACCAAATTTGCACTTCTTATACCGAAAGTAGGATGTAATCAAAAAACAAATAACAAGGATCACTCCGCCAATTATAACAAAAGGTTTACTATTAAAGTAACCGAGCAATAAAAAAGGTATTCCTAAAAGTGATAGAAAAAACATGCGTCTGTACATAAATATTTTATCCACTGACTCCATCTCTATATCGTCAAAAGCATTGGCTCCATATAGTGCACGCGTCACCATATCAATCTGATCTTGACGACACCCAGGAATATTGATAGAAGTCTTGTTATTTATAACAACACTTGAAGCCTGCTTAATACTTAGTTGATAATAACCAACGATTTTTCTCAATAGATTATCCGACCAACTGATCATTTGTATTTTGTGATCGAGAGCAGATATATCCCTTTTTGTAAAAAGACCAGAGCTAATTTTAAATCCATTATTGGATCTCCAAAATTCTAATCCAAAATACTTAAGTACCGTACGTATAAGAGAAAATAAAAAAGCCAAAATTATAAAAATAACCGCCAAGCCAACTAATATAATCACTCCACCTGCGAGTGGGTCTATATCTTCGGTATATTTTTCCGGATCTAATCCCGCTTCACGGAGACTGTCCCAAATCCACCACAGAGCAAAAAGTATCAAGGCGCCTGATCTAAAATGATTCTCTGTAATACCTACTTTTAACAAGTCAATAATACTGAGCTTAAGTATACTCTTATACCCTTTCTTTTCCTCTGTTACATCAACTTCATTGTCACTTGTCTCTACTATTGATGTAAGTTTATATTTTTTCTCTAAAATTATTTTTCGCAATGCTTGCGCCTGATCTATTGCTATAGCATCAAATTCAAATTCTTTCTGTGCGGATCCAGCAGTATCTACCTTAAGTCGAAGCACTGAAAATACTTGATGGGCTAAATTTTGTTCAAAATTAATAGTCTGAATTCTTTCAAAAGGAACGATTGTTTTCGATCTACCAAAGACCCCTTTCTCTACAATAAGCTTATCTTCCTCAATATAAAAATAATATCTAAAGAAAGCCAAAATAGAATAGAGCATACCTATCAATGCAACTGCAATCACAAAGTATAGGAAGTAATTTCCAAAATTATTTTTAGTTGATTTTCCAACAAAAAAGATTACAAGAAAAGGAAATACCTGTCTGATCAATACCCGATAAGTCGTCCAAATAATCATCAAGATTGCCACATAAGATTGGCGCTGAGGAATTGTGAAATTGAAATTACTCTTCCTCATCTCTCCCAACTTTATTTTGAATATAATCCTTGAGTCGATTGGCAGTTTCAGGTAATAGTCCTGGTATTTTAAGATCACTAGAAGAACCGCCTGCAGTAAATATCTTAAGAACCGATAATCTAAATAATCGTTCAATTGGTCCTTGCTCTATCTCTGTATGCTGAACCCTATTGAATGGCACTATCGTAGAACTACGCCAAATCCAACCTTTTTTGAAAATGATATCGCGTTCTCTCATCGCATAGCCCTTATGCTCAAAACCTTTAAAAGATAATAAAATTAGAAAGCAATAAAGCAATAGCCAGCCAACCATTATGTATATAATGTAATCATAAAACCAAGTGTCACCACTAAGTATGTTGATAGTAAGTGGAATAGCCAAAATGATCAATGCAAAAATAGTTGCCGCGATTATAGATACTGTACGATACTTTTTCTGTATCGATCTATACTTTATGTCTAGTACCGAAGGTAATTCGGATTCTACTATTTGCTGATTGCTAAATTCCATATTGAATGCTTGGATAGCTAAGTTAATTTAATTTGAACAGTTATCTATCTTAGATCAATGAAGAAACAAATTCATTAGATGAAATGGTTATTTAAACTTAACTTACTTTGATTAAAGACACACTTATTTTATTGAGATACTTTAGTCATACTAGACTTAATTCATGAACCCCATAGAATCATACATATACCACCTAGAAGGTGAAGAACGAGAAATAGGATCTTATTTACACGATTTATTAACTCAGCGATATGGAATGATGTACAAATTACCATTCTATGATATGAAGAAATGGCTTTGTTATATCAACCCGTAAAAATAAAAAATGCAAGTTCCAAAAGCACTAAAAACTCAAGTATTATGTTCGATAACGAACTTTGCTTTCTAAACTGTCGATGGATGAAATATCCACATGGAGTTCTAGACGCTAAATATCAAGTTCAAATTTATGGTATAAAATACTGTACATTGAAAGAAATAAAGAAGTACTCCAAGTGTTGATAGAGAAAGCGATGAAAATTGATGAAAAATTTTAGTTATTAAAAAAACTCCCTAAATAGAAGAATAAAATTCGATTTCCTCAAAGGCGAGAGAATTATCTAATTCTTCGCTAGCTTTCAAGAATAAATATTTACGTCCAAACACACTTAAATTAATTAATACAATCAAAATCTATTTCTCGCATTACCCTTTGTACTTTACCTTACCACCAACTATCGTATATAATACTTTGGTACCAAGTATATCTTCTTCATTACAAGACTGTAAATTATTACTCAGTATTACTATATCTGCCAATTTTCCTTTTTCAAGAGTACCCTTTATATCTTCCTCAAATGCAGCATAAGCATTTCCAGAAGTATAACTATAAATGGCTTCTTCCCTAGTCATAGACTGCTCTTCATAAAACTCTAATCCATTATCTACTCTTTTACGTGTCACAGTAGCATAGAAGTTTTTAATCGGATCTACATCTTCTACTGGCGCATCTGTACCATTGGCAATAATAACACCTGCATCCAAAAAACTTCTCCATGCATAAGCACCTTCTTTTGAACGTTGCTCCCCTAGCCTCTTCACTACAAATGGCGCATCCGAAGTACAATGAATACCTTGCATCGATGCAATTACTCCTAACTCATTGAACCTTGGGATATCCTCCGGATGCATGTGTTGTGCATGCTCCATTCTCCATCTAAGATCAGTTCCTACATTCAAAGAATCAATTATGTCCAATACTTCACGATTGGCTCTATCTCCAATGGCATGAACACAAAGTTGCATATCATTTTCTAGTGCCATAGCCGCGATAGTTTTCACCTCAGATATAGGCGTCGTATTTTGTCCATGAAAATCAGGTTTATCAGAATAAGGTTTCAGCAACCATGCTCCAAATGATCCTAGAGCACCATCCACTTCTGTCTTAATCGCTCTACAAGTGAAAAAATTATTTCCTGCTCCTATCACTCTGTGTTTTGATACATTACCCTTCATAGCCTTAGAACTATGACGCATCATCGCCCATAGCCTATGATCCAGTTTCCCTTCCTCGGCCAATTGACGGTACTTAGTCAGTTCAACAAATTTTGACCCCGCATCTTGGAATGAAGTAATTCCATTTGAAAGACACTCTTGCTGTGCAAGTTCTACAGCACTCATCCATTCAGCTTCCAAATCTTCTTTGCTCAACCCTGCTTGATACTCTTTAAGGATATTTCTTATTATTTGCATCGCTCTCTCCTCAAAAACGCCGATAGCTCTGCCATCACGATCTCTTACTATCTCTCCACCCAATGGACTAGACATTTCTTTACTTACGCCAGAAGCTTCCATTGCAGCCTTATTGGCAAATAACGAATGACCACTAGCGTGAGTGAGCACAACAGGATTGTTCGGTGATATTGCACTGAGCAAATCATGCATTGGATAGTTGTGGATATTATTGAGAGGTATGCTATCCCATTTCTCCTGGTGCCAGCCTCTACCGAGTATCCATTCTCCTTCAGGGGTATCTTTTACTTTTTCCTCCACCATCTTAACAATTTCTTCCCATGACTTACTTTCTAAAAAATTAAGGTTAATCAAACTCATTCCCAATCCAGAAAAATGGCCATGCCCTTCTATAAATCCAGGCATTAAAAAATTTCCTCTAGCATCAATTACTTCAGTATTGTCACTTCGTAAAGCCATCACATCTTCATCTGGCCCAAGTGCTATTATTATATCTTCCTTGATTGCAATAGCAGTATGGGATACAGAAGTATTTGATACCGTATATATTCTAGCATTATGAATAATCATAGTAGCCTTCTCAGAAGACTGACAAGAAAAAATAATTATCGCAGGTAGAAAAAATAGAAGGAATTTCATTAGCGTGATTTTGCTTAGGTGTAAGATAGCAAATAGAAACTCAATCGATTGTATTAAATTGAACGTGACAATTCAAAAACTAGTTATACCTTAAACTTACGCAAGAAATCTTTAATCGACTCATTAAATATTTCTTGTTCATCAAAACAGAACTTCACTTTTATAGGAAGTACATAAATATTGATGCCCCAATCATAAAATTGTTGTCGATACGGCTCTAATCGCATTGCATCCTTTTCCGTAGTTAAGATAATTCTATTATCTCCTTTCATATTATCGTATACCTTCTTTTGGTATTGCAGATCTTCTTGAGTAAATGGATGGTGGTCCTCATATTCCAAATGTTGTATCGACCCTACTTTTGGCTCTAAGTAATCAAGCAGATAATCTGTATTAGCAATTGCACTGACTAATAATACTTGCTGACCCTGATCTAGGTCTAACCTATTATTAATATGAATAAAATGGTATGGCATCTGATACTCATACCTAGTAAAATACATTTGTTGATATGAAAAAGGATTAATCTCTTCGATGAATTTATTTTTATCGTCCGTTGTAATTGCCTCTGGACACTTAGTTACTATTATAATATCTGCTCGCTTATAGGCTGCTTTCCATTCTCGTAGTCTACCAACTGGCAATAGGCTATCTCTTGTAAAAGGTAATTCAAACTGTGTTAATAATATATTGAGTCCTGGTGTAACTGCTCTATGCTGATAGGCATCATCTAATAGTATCGTCTGCACATTAGGATGCTGCTGGAGGATCATTGGTATTCCAGTATTTCTACTTTCAGATACCGCTACTACAAGATCATTATACTTACGTTTATATTGTAACGGTTCGTCACCGACACTCTCTGCCGTATCTTGATATTTCACTAATTTAAATCCTTTTGTCTTTCTCATGAATCCGCGACTTAATGTCGCCACATCAATATAAGGCTTAAGTAATTCGATTAGATATTCTACATGTGGAGATTTACCTGCTCCGCCTACAGATAGGTTCCCTACACTGATTACTGGCAAGCTAAATTTTGTAGCTTTCACTAATCCAGTATCATAGGCAATATTACGCAACCATACTCCAACGCCATATAGTATAGAGAAAGGGCTAAGTAATATTCGTGCTATTATTTTCTGGAGCAAGAGATGTTTATTTTAATTCATAAAACTAAAGAGACGTCCAACTGAATGTCTTAATCATATGATCTATATCCGTTTTGATGAAATCATGAATGATCTTCATAGAATCTGGATTTACTCGACTATTAAAATATAATGAAGCTCTAAAAAAATGTTCCGTCGTATCACTCAAGTAAAATTGATACGGAGTAGCTACAGGGCCTTTTATACTAAATAATAAACCACCTACATTTTGCTCGTTTTGAATTATACTTTCTTCTCTAAAGTTCGCCTTTATATTATGCTTACTAACTATCTTAAATGCGTCTTGCAGTAGTGACCCAAATTTTTCTTTGTCTATCGATGTATAGTCACAGTGCAGCGATGCATTGAGATTAGAAAACTCTAAATTAAACCAACACTCGTTAACCGATTGATCTCCAAATTGATATTTATCCTGTATGACATTTGCATACTTAGGGTACTCAAAGCTGTAATTGCAATCTGGACTGTTATACGCTTGATATTCCCGATTTGGAAAATCTACTCTCGGATACATCCTGGGTTTTGGCACTGGTACAGTCACTTCTCCACTGCAACTTATAATCAAAATGCTCAGTACTATTATGCTTATTATATATTTTGATATTTGCATGAATGTTATTGAATTTTTAGAAATGTAAACGCGATTATTTTTTTCTCACATTTATCTTTTCTATTCTTCTTTTATTAACACTTATTACCTTTAATAAAGTCTTACCTACAGTAATTTCTTTTTCTTGCTTAGGAATTACTCCAGTAATCTCTAATATCAATCCTGCTAACGAATCCGCCTCTCCCTTTTCTTCATCAAAGATAGAAGTATCTTCTCCTATTATACGACAAACATCATTGAGCAAAGTTTTGCCTTCAAAAATATAATTGTCTTTTCCTATCTGGATATAATCTACTTCTTGGTCTTCATCAAACTCATCTCTAATATCACCGACCACTTCTTCCATAATATCTTCAAGAGTCACTATACCTGCACTACCACCATACTCGTCTACTATGATAGCCATATGCATTCTTTTAGATTGAAATTCTTTGAGAAGTTCATCTATTTTTTTGGATTCTGGTACGTATAGTACTTGGTCTCTTATTAATTCTTGCCATTTAAAATCATTCTCTTCTTGTGTATGGCCCAAGAGATCCTTCACATACAATATGCCCTTAATCGAATCAAAATCTTCTTCAAAGACTGGTATTCTAGAGTAGCCAGAATTTTTTACCATAGTCATAAGACTGCTATAGTTTTCTTCTATCTCTATGGCGACTACATCTATACGAGGTTTCATGATCTGTTTCACTTGGTGGTCGCTAAATTTTACTATCCCTTTAAGGATGTCTGCCTCTTGTCCAGATTGACCTCCTTCTTCAGCATTTACCGTTAGTTCGATAGCTTTATCCAAATCTTCCTTACTTGTCATAGATAGATTATTACTCACCAAGCGTCTCTCTATCGAATTAGAAAATGATACCAACAACCTACTCAATGGAGTAAAAATCCATGTCAATACCTTGAGAGGTAAAGATGCTTTCTTAGCAAAAGTTAGGTTATTAATATTAGCGTATAGCTTAGGAGCAACCTCACCAAAGAGTACCAAAATAAATGTTACACCAACTACCGTCAGTAAAAAATTAAATCCATTCGCTAACTGATATGTAGTAAAGAGCGCACTTAAAAAAGTCCCATGCAACCAATCGCCAATTTGAGCAAGAGTCTCTTTTCCGATAATACTCTTAAGTATACTATCCGATATAACTACGATAGCAATATTGATAAAGTTATTGGCTATCAATATCGTAGCAAGAAGTGTCCTTGGTTTTTCTTTGAGTGCAATAATTCTACGGCTACTTACGCTATCTTCATCTACTAACTCACGTACATTATTAGGTGATAATGAAAAATAGGCGACTTCTGATCCAGAAATCAAAGCTGAAGCTACTATCAAAAATAGTAGAAGTACAATGGATAACATCGTGCCTGTGGACATAAGCACCATCATCACAAGTGGTACAGCAATCGAAAAGAGTTCGGCAGGGGGCTCAGGATCCAAAGTATCTATGTTTCGTTAATAATATTGTTAAAAAATATTAGAAAGGGAGATCATCATCGTCTGACTGTATCGGACCTGACTCTTCAACTTTGGTGGGTGTTGTAGATGGACTAGATAGTGTTCCAGAAGCTTCTACTGGCGGAAAATTTGCTCCCGTAGATTCTCTCTTTTCCAAGAGTTTGATGTTATTGGCAACCACTTCTGTTATGTACTTTTCATTACCTTCCTTATCCTGATATTTTCTGTGCGTTAATTTTCCTTCTACATAACATAGACTGCCTTTTTTAAGGTCTCTTTCTGCTCTTTCTGCCAACATTCTCCACACTACTATATCGTGCCACTCCGTTTGAGTTTGCCACTCACCAGCTTTATCCTTATAATTTTCATTTGTCGCTATAGAAAATTTTCCTACTACTGATCCGCTCTCTAAATGTCTAATTTCAGGATCTTTGCCAAGATTTCCGATAAGTGTCACTTTATTGATCATGAATATAATTTTTAAGAGTAAAAAACAATTCTATAAATATAGCTGAATAAAGGCTATTAACTAAGATACGCATCAATTACCTTAGGAAGTGCAAAGTTTGGTACTTTTTTCTGATCTACCAAGAAATACTCCTCCTTTATAACTAATTGAATATCTGAGACTAATAGATGGTAAAACCTTGTGTGTATGTCCCTATGAGTAAGCTTTTGTACATATACATCGGATATCTTTTGTACAGTTACTTGATTGGCTCTTATGCCTTTGTAGTCTTTACATATATCGGCTGCCCGTAACACCTTGATATTCTCAGTTTCGATGAGTGGATATTGGTAGAGTCCTTGCCATATATCCTTATCTTCTCTGCGCTGTACTACTGTCTGGTCCCCATCTTTCCAAATGAGATAATGGAAGAATCGTGACTTCCGTTTAATCTTCTTCGCCTTACAGGGTATTTGATTTATTAAATGCTCTTCTCTAGCCACACATTGATCGAAGAAAGGGCAATTATCACAATTGGGTGATTTAACTGTGCACTGAATAGCACCAAATTCCATAATGGCCTGATTATACTGATCTGGGCGATCTTTATCAATCAGCGTATCTGACAACGCATAGACCCGCTTAACAACTGCTGGTGTATCTATAGCATCTGTAATTCCGTATAGTCTAGAGATTACTCGCAACACATTACCATCTACTACAGGATAACTAAGTTTGTAAGCAAAGCTACTTATTGCAGCGGCAGTATATTTTCCTACACCTTTTAATTCTAGTATATCTTTGTATTCTCTTGGAAAATTACCATCATGATGTTCCATTATAAACTTAGCAGAGTAATGTAAATTTCGCGCTCGGCTATAATAGCCGAGTCCTTTCCAAAGAGTTAGCACGTCGTCTTCGGAAGCATGAGCCAAGTCTGCGACCGTAGGATACTTGGTCACAAAGGCTTTATAATAACTAATGCCTTGCACAACTCTTGTCTGCTGCAGTATGATTTCAGAGAGCCAGATCTTATACGGGTCTACAGTATGGCGCCATGGAAGATCTCTTTTATGATCTTCATACCAGTCTATTAGTATATTTTTGAAAGTATTGGAATACGCCACGCTTAAAATCGAATATCTTGAGCGTATGGAGCCTCGTCTAAGATCCAGTGATCTACTCTTTTAAGGTCTTTAGTAATTACCATCACATGTTTTTGATCATCATATATTTCCATAAATATCTCATTAGTCACGGTTAGTATCTGATCTTGAGCTACCTGAGTTACTTCTATATAACACCAAACTGCAGATAAATCCTCACTTATCTCTCGGCCCAAATAGGTAGTAAAAAGGTCTTTGTTACCTTGAACAAATCTTATTTTTTCGTCTAAGTATTCCGCTATAAGTTCTTCTGCGTTTTCTACTTCATATGAGCTAAATAACTTGACACCCTCTGCGCCTCTAGCTGCTAAAGCGTCTTCCAAATCATCCAGAAATAACCTGATACTTACTTGTACTGTCTGGGTTTTGGTGTCATAATTGATCTCACTCTTGCTCAAGTGCACATCATGGTCTGTTGAGCCCGAAAGAAATAATGAAAGGTAAAGAAATATCCACATGGTTGTAATAACGATATTGTAGGGGAAATAATCCCTAGTGATAGATTTAATTCTATTTATTATCCCTAGTAATTACCTCTTCTGTACTCCACGCCTCTGCCCTATCTCCAAATAAAGCTTTGGTTTTTTTCCATATAGTTGCAAATTCATCAGAATTACGATACTCGTTGAGTGCTTCAACAGATGCCCAATGGCTATATGTGAAAAATATATAAGGATTGTCTATGGCTTGCAAACACTCTACATGATAACAGTCAAATGATTGGATAGTCGATTTACTTTGGAGAAATAACGCTTTAAAAGTCTCCTGCTCCTCTAGTCGGATACGGAGTTTAACTATTCGCTTGATCATATGAAGTTGATTTGGATAGTCTCATTTTTAATCAAATTGAGTTGATCAGAAGCTCTATCCATATTGATAGCGATCACTAGATATCCTGTACTATCAAACAATGCTAACACCTCGCCTACTGGAACTTCACCATAATGATTACTAATTTTTCGAATAGGATCAGTCTGCTTGTAATAGATCTCAAATCCACGACCTGCTTTGATTCTATCAAACTGTTCCTTCGTAATATTGATTACCACATTATTAAAGTGATCTATATGCATTACAGTCGCTCTGATCTGTGACTGAGTAATCACAGGACTTATAGGCAATTTCGATTGAAAATCTGGTACTATAGGCCCTATATCCTCTAATGGTATACCATTACTGATGAGTGCTACTGCATTACTAAATAATTGCGTCAAAGACATTTCTTCACCAAAATCTATTTCTCTTACTGAACTATGATCTAAATCATCAAATACTAGAGAGAAAACTCCATTGTTTGGTCCAAGAAAGTAATGGCCATCCTTCTCTATAGCGACGAACTTACTATTTTCACTATAGTAATTGTAAACTGCCACAATATGTATCGTGCCTACAGGGAAAGATTTTTTGACATTCTGAATATAATAAGCTGCCTGCATAATATCATGAGACGCTATCTGGTGGCTCACATCGACAAACTGCACAGACCCATACTGAGACAGAATGGACGCTTTGAGGTCAGCGACAAAGTAGTCAGCTATACCAAAATCAGTTGTGAGTGAGACGATCTGCATCTGGGACATTAAATATTCTTCGCTTTTCTAGTAAACTATGTTACTTTTGAATGAACACAAATGTATGAAAATGCATTCTTAAAAACCATGTTATTGTGTACAAGCACGATATCACATTAGAAGCAATATTGCTAAATTCGTTCCAAACACAACATACCAAACTATATTGAGTGAAATAGTACTTACCATAGATGCTGTCGATCCATCAGATCTATATGGACAAAACAATCAAAATCTTGATCTTATAAAAGATGCTTATCCTGAGGTGATTTTCACAGGTAGAGGTAACCAGATAAAGCTAAAAGGAGAAAAAAAGTATACTCAAAAGGCCAAAGAGAAAATAGAACTCATGGTACGTTTACTCAAAGAAAAACACGACCTAAACAAGCAATCAGTTCTAGATTTACTAAAAAATAATCACGCCTTCGAAAATAAAATATCAAAGACTAGTAATAGTAGCACCATAGTATTTGGTCGTGGAGGCAAACCTATCAAAGCTAAAACTAAAAATCAAAAGCAGCTCGTAGAGATGAGCGAAAAGAATGATGTAATTTTTGCTGTAGGTCCTGCAGGTACTGGTAAGACCTATGTGGCAGTAGCTCTAGCGGTCAAAGCACTGAAAAGCAAACTTGTAAAAAAGATTATCCTTACAAGACCTGCCGTAGAAGCTGGCGAAAGTTTAGGTTTTCTTCCTGGTGATCTCAATGATAAAGTAGATCCATACTTGCGTCCACTTTATGACGCGCTAGATGATCTGCTACCTTCAGAAAAGCTTAATTACTTTATGTCGACAAGAATTATAGAAGTAGCTCCATTGGCATTTATGAGAGGTAGAACATTGGATAATGCCTTTATCATATTGGACGAATCACAGAACTGTACTACTACACAGCTTAAAATGTTCTTAACAAGACTAGGGCCTTCGGCAAAGTGTATCATCACTGGAGATTTATCGCAGATAGACCTTCCTGGACATCAAAAGTCTGGATTATACAGAGCGCTGGATATACTTAAAAATATCAAAGGGATAGGACAGCTATTCCTTACGGCAGACGATGTGGTAAGACATAGATTAGTTAAAGAGATCATAATCAAATACGACGAATCGGATAAGACGCGTACTGAAGAAAGAAATAGAAGATACGACAATAAGAATAATCGCAATGCTCATAAAACCGAAGAAGAATGACAGCTAAAGTACTATACGAAGGTGGGTTGCGATGCAAAGCCATTCATAAGAAGTCAGGTACACTAATATCAACAGATGCTCCTATAGACAATGAAGGTAAAGGTCAGGCTTTCTCCCCAACTGATCTTGTCGCTACGGCACTAGGTAGCTGTATGCTTACTATTATGGGAATAGCTGCACGCAATCATAAGATAGATATAAATGGAACTACCGCTGAGATAACTAAGACTATGGCATCAGATCCTCGTCGTATATCAAAATTAGAAGTACTAATTCACTTCGCAAATGAACATACACCTAAGGATCGAAAAATCCTTGAAGCGGCAACACATGGCTGTCCAGTTGGTCGGAGTTTACATCTGGACCTAGAGAAGACCGTTTCATTTGTATACCCTAATTAATGTTTTCTTTAAATTGACTGCTGTTTCGTTTTCAAAAATTGAGATGATCTAACAAATTATATCTTATTCAACTCTTATAATGTATAAGATAGGTTATCGAATTATATAAAAAAGGATCCAATGAAAAAATGCATCAGGGCCACCTACACTTTCCAATTTCTCTCCTCTTAATCGATTCTCTCACTCTTTTAATCGAAAAATAAAAGCCCCTTTGCTTCTAATGATTAGTTTAGAGCCATCAATCAAGTCAATTATCACAAATGAACATATTATCTCTGGATAGCGTGGTGAAGCAGTACCACAATCATACTGCTGTAGATCAAGTTAGCTTCGATATCCCCAAAGGAATCGTTTTTGGACTGCTAGGACCAAACGGTGCTGGAAAATCATCTCTAATACGGATCATCACCTCTATCACTGCTGCAGACGAAGGAGTGATACTACTAGATGGAGAACCTATCAATGAGATGACTTCATCGCATATGGGTTATATGCCTGAGGAAAGAGGACTATATAAGAAGATGAAAGTAGGAGAACAACTACTGTATCTTGCTCAGCTCAAAGGAATGGATAAGAAAGAAGCCAAAGAATCAATTAAAAATTGGTTTATCAAATTTGGCATAGAAGACTGGTGGGGAAAGAAAGTAGAAGAACTTTCTAAGGGTATGCAACAAAAGATTCAATTCATAGCAACTGTGGTACATAACCCAAAGCTACTAATACTCGATGAGCCTTTCTCTGGTCTAGATCCTATCAATACTAATCTGATCAAAGACGAGATAGCGGAACTCAATAGACAAGGAACTAGTATTATATTTTCCACACACAGAATGGAACAAGTAGAAAAGGTCTGTGATCGTATCGTGCTGATCAATCAAGGAAAAGTAATACTCGAAGGTGATGTAGATCAAGTGCAGCAAGAATATAAGGACAACATCTTCCGTATAGAATTTGATGGTAATATGCCATCAGATCTAAAGAGCCCCCATTTCAGAATCATATCTGATGATGATAAATCTGTAACAATACAAGCTACGGAAGGCCATAATGGTAATGAACTACTCCAAAACTTAATCAGTAACGGAATAGAGATAAAATCGTATCAAGAAGTACTTCCGTCCCTCAACGAAATATTCATCAAAAAAGTAGGAGAAAGCAATGAATAAAATCTGGTTAATTATAAAAAGAGAGTACTCTACTAGAGTAAAAAATAAGACATTTCTACTTACTACATTCTTAGCCCCACTAGGAATAGTTGTACTCATAGCTGCACTAACTTTGGTAATGAGTAGCGAAAGCGATGATCAAAAACAAATTGTCGTTATTGATCAATCCAACTTGCTAGAAGGATCTGTAAAAGCTACCAATAATATAGCTTTCACATTTACAAAAGATAATTTTACGCAAAGTATAAAAGCATACAAAAAAGGCGAAAATAATGGAATCCTAGTCATAGCTCCACTTGACGACCCTACGGCTTCTAAATATGTAGTAAATTTTCACTCTGATGAGCAATTAGCTCTAGATGAAAGTTCGAGGTTGAAACGATCTATCTCCAAAAAAGTTAGAAACTTCAAATTGAGAGAACTTGAAATTTCTGAAGAGTTACTATCTAATCTAGATACCGACATAAGTATCAATCCTAACATGGTAAAGTCAAATAAAAAAGTAAGTTCTATCACAAGTGCAGTCGGAGGTATATTGGGCGGTATAGTAGGTTATGCCATGTTCTTTATCATATTGATATACGGCATGCAGGTGATGAGATCAGTGATGGAAGAAAAGATAAGTAGAATAGTAGAAGTCATCATCTCTTCAGTAAAGCCGTTCGAATTGATGATGGGAAAAGTAATTGGCGTTGGCTTAGTAGGTCTTACTCAGATTACGATCTGGTTGTTGTTATCTGTTCTCCTCTTTACTGTAGGAAGTACATTCTTTGGGCTGGATGCAAGCAGTATGGCCACTCCTAACTTAGATCCAGAATTACAGGCACAAGCCGAATCTGCATTCTCTAATAAAGATAAAATAGCACAAGTACTCACAGAGTTAGCGGAACTCAACTGGTGGAAAATCATACCGCTTACATTATTTTATTTCTTTGCTGGTTACTTTGCATATGCGTCGTTATTCGCAGCAGTTGGTTCTGCAGTAGGAGAAGATATCAATGAAGCAAATAGTCTTACCATGCCTATCATGCTTCCACTAGTATTTGCAGTTTACATTGGAGTAAGTGTAGTACAAGCCCCTAACAGTACAGTTGCTGTCTGGGGATCAATGCTACCCTTGCTGTCAAGTATCGTTATGCCCACAAGGTTACCTATGGATCCTCCTATTTGGCAAATAGCCGTATCTATGATTTCACTCATTGCATTCGTAATATTGTTCACCTGGTTAGCTGGGCGTATCTATAGAGTGGGTATACTTATGTATGGTAAAAAAGCTTCGTTCAAAGAGTTAGCTAAGTGGATATTCTATAAAGGGTAAATACGTTAAGCAATGGTGCATCATTGAAGCCATTTTAGCATTTTCTGTTTGGTTTATTTGAGAGGTCCAAACAAGTAAAATTCCTTTGAAAAGATTTCTTTTCTGTTTCCTTTTGTTCGACGAGAAAAGATGAAATTCTAGCTGGCGAAGCAACATTACAATTCTCACATTAATGATAGACTGTAAAATCGAAAGAACAAAAAATTAGTTAACAATAAACATACGGTCAATCAAAATAAACTCACATAACCAAAGTGAATTTTTGTCGCAGAGAAATCGACAGGTATATCTGCTCGCTTACCTATAGCAAATGAGACGTTAAATATTCCTGCTCCAGTGGCAAAGTTAAGACCAAAGCCAGTTCCAAATGTATTTTCCCAGCTCTTCTCTCCTTCTCTGAGACTATGTACTCTGCCGTAATCTATAAATGGAAAACTAAGAAAACTGTTTTGATCCAAAACTACTCTAAACTCTACAGTAGCAACAGCATAAAGATCAGTTAATATGGATTGTTCATCGAATCCTCTAAGCAGTCGATTGCCACCGATCCGAAATAATTCGTTATCATAAAGTCGCTCTTGATTGTATTTATAAGCAGACTTTACTGAAGTTTTTACTGTTGCCCATGTGCCTATTGGTTTATAGTATTCTATCTGTGCATATAATTCTGCTTGAAAAGAATTTAGCTCCAAGGTATCATATGCTTCTGCGAAATCTAGCGACCCCTCAGAAATACTTTGTATCGTATTGTTAGCGACGATAGACTTGATTCCCAATGTAGAATTTAAAGCTCCTCGCCATCCTTTTCCTGGGTTAAACCTATAGTCTACATCCTCAATAGATACACCTACTCCACCGCCAGTATAATTGACATCTAACTGAGAGGGAAGTCTTCTATTTGCAATTAACGATACGGTATCTATTTCTATTAGCCGTAAAGAATTAAAATACCAAGAAGCATCGATATAGTCCAATCCAGAAAACAAATACTGCAATCCAAGTTTCGACTT
>UPTG01001189.1_pt1 | contig 19561 bp, 20 predicted proteins | sample 2160121 | NCBI WGS metagenome assembly UPTG01 (sample SAMN06266255, study PRJEB28933) | marine metagenome | isolation source: Columbia River Estuary | place: USA:Columbia River Estuary, USA | collected 2014-07-27
CACCATTTTTCACTCCAAAGCGGTCGGTGAGCCACCTTTAATGCTTGGTATTTCGGTGTGGAGTGCTATTTGTGATGCGGTTGCTAGCCTGAGAGATCACAGGTTAAGCCCATTGCTCGATGCCCCAGCAACACCTGAGCGAATTCTAAATGCCTGCAATGAATTGCGTGCAAGGGATTCCTAGGACATTTTGATATGTGGTACGAGGTGATTAAACAGCTAGAGTCGGAAAATCAGGATTATGTTCTGGTTACAGTTTTAGGCACCCGTGGCTCAACACCCAGAGACTGCGGCACAAAGATGATCGTCAGCCGCACCAAAAGCTATGCAACTATTGGCGGCGGTCATCTAGAATTTAAAGCCATTGAGCAAGCTAGAAAGCTACTTACTGAGCAACAATCACAGCAAAAATTTGAGCATTTTCCATTGGGTGCAAAGCTCGGACAATGCTGTGGTGGCCAAGCCACCATTCTATTTGAAAGCTTCATCAAAACCAGTATCGATATTATGTTATTTGGCGCCGGGCATGTGGGTAAGGCCCTTGTATCGATTCTTGTTGGTCTTCCTTGCCGAGTTCATTGGGTAGACAGTCGAGAACATGAATTTCCAGACAATCTCGCTAGCAATATCTCCAAAATAGTCAGCGACTCCCCCAGTGATGAAGTGAAGACAATGCCAGAAAACGCTTACTACGTGATTATGACCCATAACCACCCGCTAGATTTTGCTATTTCAGAAGCCATATTAAAAAGAAATGATGCTCATTATATTGGTCTGATTGGGTCAAAAACCAAATGGAAACGCTTTCAAATGCGCTTTGAGCATAAGGGCTATACATCGGAACTTTATAGCTCTATTCGATGCCCCTTAGGGCATAGCGATGTCCCTGGCAAATTACCCTCAGAGGTTGCTGTTGCGGTTGCAGGTGAAATTATATCCCTTTATCACCAGCAGCAATCTAAAAAGCTAAAAAAACAGGGGGTTGATTGGAAACATTTAAAACGCTTTACGGCCACCAATACCAATCTACCTTTAAGTGAAACTCAGGACCTTTGACATGGATAGCACTAATTCGAAAAAGACGGCTCTACAAAGCACACAAGTTGTCATTGATGGCAAATTACAACCAGCTCAAATAGTTATTGAAAACGGGAAATTTACTCAGATCAATAAGTATGAAACCACTCAAGACTTTCCCATAGAAGACGTGGGAGATTTAGTGATTATGCCTGGTTTGGTAGATACTCATGTGCATATTAACGAACCTGGCAGAACTGAATGGGAAGGTTTTAATACTGGAACTCAGTCCGCTGCCGCCGGAGGAATAACCTGTGTGGTTGATATGCCCCTCAACTGCACACCAGTGACCACCAATGTCGATGCGCTTCAACAAAAAATGGCTGCATTGGATAATAAATTATGGATTGATTGTGGTTTTTGGGGCGGCGTGATTCCTGAAAGCTTGGATGATCTTGATGAGCTAATTAAAGCCGGTGTCTTAGGCGTAAAGTCATTTACCATTCATTCTGGAATTGACGATTTCCCAAAGGTAGAAGCTGAGCATCTCTCACAGGCAATTGAGATATTAGCCAAGTACAACGTACCCTATCTGATCCATGCGGAACTTGATAAACAGGAACAAGAACCCCCTCAAATTGGTGATAAATACCAAAGTTTTTTGTTATCACGGCCAAAAAGTTGGGAAAACGACGCCATTGATATGATGATTGATCTGGCAGAAAAAGCCAAGGATAAAGGGGTATTAGGTAAGATTCATATTGTGCACCTATCTTCCGCTGAGGCCCTGCCTGCCATCCGATCGGCTCAACAACGCGGGCTTAATTTAACCGCTGAATCCTGCCCGCATTATTTAACCCTATTTGCCGAAAATATTCCCGACGGGAAAACACTTTTTAAATGTTGCCCTCCCATTCGAGAGCTAGATAATCGCGAGCAACTTTGGCAGGGTTTGGCAGATGGCACCATTTCATTTGTGGTATCAGATCACTCGCCCTGCACCCCCACGCTGAAGCATATTGATACTGGGGATATTGAAAATGCTTGGGGCGGTATTTCTTCTTTGCAGTTTGGTCTTTCAATTATTTGGACAGAAGCGAAAAAACGCGGCTTTAATTTGACTGAAGTCGTCAACTGGATGGCAACTGAACCGGCAAATTTTGCCGGCCTCGGTAACCGCAAGGGAAAAATTTCCTGCGGCTATGATGCTGACTTAGTTCTGTTTGATTCTGAAAAAAATTACTGTATTGAGTCTAAACTAATTAAATATCGCCACAAAATTACACCCTATGAAGGGCGAATAGTCACCGGCATGGTCAAAAGAACCTATGTTCGGGGTGAAATTGTTTATAAAGATAATAAATTATTAGGAAAACCTATTGGTCAGCCAATTTTGGCCAGCCGCTAATCATAAAACGGGAAGGAACCCATGAATAACAATCAAGCTTTAAGTGATAATTCATTCAGTCAATATATTGATCTCGCCAGCGAAAAAGTAGGCGGCCGAGCTATTGATTGCAGTGATGAATGGTTTGCTAACTGCTCTAATTTGGTGAAAAAAGGTCGCGGTGAATTCAAAGAAGGATACTTTGTTGATACCGGTCAGTGGATGGATGGATGGGAATCACGTCGAAGCTTTAAACGGAGTTGGCGACAAGGCATTCAAGAAGACTGTGACTGGTGTGTTATTCGTCTGGGTATTTCCGGAGTTATCAAAGGCTTTGATATAGATACTAATCATTTTCGCGGCAATGCACCTGAAAAAGTCTCTGTTGAGGCAGCTGTTATTGAAACTGATGACTTTGAACATGCCAATTGGACTGAAATTCTTTGTCTTTCCGAGGTTGAACCTAATCAACCCAATCCGTTTACTTGCGACAGCAAAAAATCGTGGACACATGTTCGCCTTAAAATTTATCCCGATGGTGGTGTTGCGCGCTTTAGAGTCTTTGGTGAAGCAAAAATAGACCAAAATAACTTTATCCCTGGTGAATTAGTTGATTTAGCCTGTGTTACAAATGGGGGTAGAGGTATCAAAGCTAGCGATATGTTCTTCAGCTCACCCAGCAATCTTATTATGCCCAGCAACGGTCTTAATATGGGAGACGGCTGGGAGACCAAAAGGCGTCGCGATGATAAAAATGATTGGGCAATTATCAAACTAGGGGCCGCCGGCACCATTCGCAAGGTCATTCTAGACACGGCTCACTTTAAGGGAAATTACCCTGATCAATTTTCGCTAGAAGCTACTCACTGCATTGATGATCAACTTAAGAGTGCGGCATGGCAAACCGTTATTGAAAAAACCGCACTGCAATCAGATCGCGAGCATTTATTTATTCAGCAAATTTGTTGTGATGAATTAACTGAATTTACACACGTCAGAATCCATATATACCCCGATGGCGGCATCAGTCGGTTGCGTATCTTTGGCTTCCCTAATTGGAGGACAATTTGAATGGGTCTTCAGTCGCTAAACACCCTACCCATGGACCAAGCTAATCATCTTTTTATGCAGTGCTGTACCAGTGAACGATGGATTGAAGAAATGGTCGCCAATCGCCCTTTTGCAGACACCCATAGTTTGCGAGAGACAGCTGACCATATTTGGAATCGTTTAATCGAAAAAGATTATCTTCAAGCTTTTGAAGGTCACCCTAAAATTGGTGATGTTGGTTCATTGAAAGCTAAATACGCAAATACCAAGGAACTGGCAAGTGGCGAGCAATCTGGGGCTAATTGTGCAACGGATGAAATTATCGCCGAGCTAGCTGATAGCAATAGCGCATATGAGGAAAAATACGGTTTTATTTTTATTGTCTGCGCTACCGGTAAAAGCGCTAAAGAAATGCTCGCGTTGCTTCAAGATCGACTAAATAACGACCGCCAAAAAGAACTTGAAATTGCCAGTGAAGAACAACGCAAAATATTCCACCTTCGTCTGGAGAAACTGTTATGAGTTCTATTAGCACCCATATTTTAGATACCTCACGGGGCAAACCCGCAGTAGATGTCAGTATTAGTCTTCATAGGCTAAAAAACGATCAATGGGACTGTATAGGTGAGGGTAAAACGGATCCTGATGGACGTGTTAAAGATCTTCATACACCACAGCCTAATTTATCAGCCGGTATCTATAAGATGCATTTCGCTACAGGGGATTATTTTTTAGAAGCGGGTGATGAAATTTTTTATCCCTACGCTGAGGTGGTTTTTGTGATTGACAAGAATACAGGTCATTACCATATTCCACTGTTGCTCTCGCCCTTTGGTTATTCAACCTACAGAGGTAGCTAATGAACAATATTAAAATTCAATTAACACCACTTTCCAGTGATGTTTTTGCGCCCTTTGGCGATGTTATCGAGGTATCTGATAACAATAAAATTTTTCCAATCAATGATGGGCTGGCCAATCGTCACCATGATGTGGCTCAGGTCGATGTAGACGAGCAGAACGGTCATGCCATTATTAGTATTATTGATACTAAAAGCACGCCACTCCCTCTAAGAGTTTTGGTTATGGAGCGTCATCCTATTGGCAGCCAAGCATTTATACCTATTGGCAACAGACCCTATGTTGTTTTGGTAGCACCTTCTGGTGACTTTGACCATCAGAATCTACAGGGTTTTCTAGCACAACCCCATCAGGGTATTAATTATGCTAAGGGCACATGGCACCATGCCTGTATAAGCCTTGATGATTCAAACCAATTTTTGGTGATTGATCGAGGCGGTCAGGGAGAAAACTGTGATTTTATATCAATCCCTGAATCGGTCAATATCATTATCGATAGTCTGGATTAAATATGAAACAGGCACACCGCGGATCTATTCTTCATTTCCTAGGCGATCCAGATAGCGCTGATAACCAGTGCTATGAGTATTTTTCGGATGGCCTAATGATCATAGAAGACGGACTAGTTCGGGGCCTGTGCGATGCAGCACAGGGCATTAAAACCCTAGAGTCTGATGTGCCAGTCATTGAACACCTAGACAGCCTAATCATGCCTGGCTTTGTAGACTGTCATATCCATTTTCCACAAACAGAAGTGATTGCCGCCTATGGTGAACAACTTTTGGAATGGCTTAATAAATATACCTTTCCAGCCGAAAGTAAATTCAAAGATAAAACCCATGCTAAAACCATGGCAGAACAGTTTTTAAATGAACTATTAAGAGCTGGTACAACCACCGCCTTGGTTTTTGGCACAGTGCATAAACAGTCAGTGGATGCTTTTTTTGAGGCCTGTGAAAAACGCAATCTGCGCATGATAGCGGGCAAGGTAATGATGGATCGTAATGCGCCTGAATACCTAACCGATGACCCAGAATCTAGCTATGCTGATAGTAAATATCTCATTGAAAAATGGCATAACAGAGGGCGATTAAATTACGCAGTCACACCAAGATTTGCGCCCACATCAAGTCAAGAGCAGCTTCAAAAAGCGGGGCAATTACTTTCTGAATATCCCGATGTGTACATGCAAACTCACTTATCTGAAAACCGTGATGAAATTGCCTGGGTTAAAGAGTTATTCCCTGAAAGTGAGAGTTATTTAGATACCTATGATCATGCGGGGCTTTTAGGGCGCCGCAGTGTATTTGCCCACTGCATCCATCTAGATGATAAAGAATGGCACCGAATGGCTGAGAGCCAAGCAGGGATAGCTTTTTGCCCTACTTCGAATTTATTTCTCGGCAGCGGCTTGTTTAATTTAAAACGAGCGGTGAAAGAAAACATCAACGTGGGGCTTGGCACCGATGTAGGCGGCGGCACCAGTTTTTCTATGTTGCAGACGCTGAACGAGGCCTACAAGGTTTTACAGATGCGTGGCGAGACATTATCTATCTTAAAAATGTTTTATTTAGCCACGCTGGGTGGCGCAGAAACCTTAGATTTAAGTGACAAAATTGGCAATTTTGAAATAGGTAAAGAAGCTGATTTTATTGTTTTAGATAAAACCTGTACGCCACTGATAAAAATGCGCCTTGAGAAATGCTCTGACATCTTAGAAGAGCTTTTCGTACTCGGCATACTGGGTGATGACCGCGCAGTAAAACAGACATGGTCTGCAGGACAAAAAGTACATGATCGGGATCAAATAAATTAAATCAGATTCCAATTTTTTAATAGTTAGTAACAAGGAATGTTAAATGGATGCATATATTGTTGATTGGTTAAGCCTAATTTTTCGCTGGTTACATGTCATTACTGGCGTAGCCTGGATAGGCGCTTCGTTTTACTTTGTCTGGCTCGACAATAGCCTACAGAATCCACCGCAGTGGAAAAAAGACAAAGGCATCAAAGGTGATTTATGGGCTATTCATGGCGGTGGAATCTATGAGGTTGCCAAGTACCGCTTACAGCCAGAAAAAATGCCCGAAACCCTGCATTGGTTTAAATGGGAAGCCTATACCACATGGATAACAGGCATGATTCTGCTTGCTATCATTTATTATTTGGGTGCAGATTCTTATTTAATTGATAAACGCGTTGCAGATTTAAGTCAGCTGCAAGCAATAGCCATAGGTCTTGGAATTATTGCCGGTAGCTGGATTGTGTATGAGTTAATTTGCTCAAGCCCAATCGCCAAAAATGGCTTCGTTATTTCAGCTCTATTAATTGTATTTGCAACCATCACTGCCTATTGTTTAGCGCAATTATTCAGTGGTCGTGGTGCCTATATTCATTTTGGCGCAGTGATAGGTACATTGATGGCGGGCAATGTTTTTCGGGTGATTATCCCGGGTCAAAAAGCACTAGTAGCCGCTATCAAAAATGGCGTGGAACCGGACGAGAAATGGGCGATTAAAGCTAAACTGCACTCTACGCACAATACCTATCTGACTCTTCCTTTGCTGTTTATTATGATTAGTAATCATTATCCAATGACCTATGACCATCATCTTAATTGGCTAATCCTATTGGTCATTACTGCCATAACAGCAGTTGCGCGACAATTTTTTATTCTTAAACACAAAGGGATTCATCGACCAACACTTTTGCTAGTTTCGGCAATGGCAACACTGATATTGGCTATTATGATAGCGCCAAAACCTGCCCCCATAGTTAGCCAAATAAAAAATATTGACCAAGCTCAACTAAGTGCTCAGGTTTTGTCTATTATTAAAGAACGCTGTGCAACCTGCCATGCGAAAAACCCTACTGATGAGGTATTCACAGTAGCTCCAGGTGGCGTAGCACTTGAGACCATGGATGACATTTATCAGTGGGCACCTCAGATAAATAGCCGAAGTGTGCAGTCACATAACATGCCGTTTATGAATAAAACAGGTATGACTCAAGAAGAGAGAAATACTGTAGCTCGCTGGTTAGCTGTTAAAAATAAAGACCGTTAATAAAACCGGCTTTTAAACTATTTCAATGCATAGATATCAATTTTTCAATTGGTATTTGTGATGCTTTAACTAAATCCCGTTTTGAAGGGAAAAAACAAAAGGACTTGTACTGTGAGTAAAATGAGAGCTGTTGATGCTGCTGTTGCAGTGTTAAAAAAAGAAGGTATTAATAATGCCTTTGGTGTGCCTGGTGCCGCTATTAATCCATTCTATTCTGCTATGGAGGCCGGTGGTGGTATTGAACATCACCTTGCACGACATGTGGAAGGTGCGTCTCATATGGCCGAGGGCTACACCCGAGCTAAACCCGGCAATATTGGAGTCTGTATTGGTACTTCGGGACCTGCTGGGACCGATATGATTACGGGTCTGTACTCTGCAATAGCAGATTCAATTCCTATTCTCTGTATTACCGGTCAGGCGCCTCGCGACAAACTGCACAAAGAAGACTTTCAGGCGGTTGATATTGAAAAAATTGCTGAGGGCGTTACCAAATGGTCGGTGACTGTTCGAGAACCAGCACTAGTCCCAAGGGTTTTTCAGAAAGCCTTTCATTTAATGCGCTCCTCGAGACCGGGTCCTGTTTTAATCGATCTCCCTATTGATGTTCAGCTGGCTGAGATTGAATTTGATATCGATAGCTATGAACCCATGCCAGTCTACAAACCAAAGGCCACAAAAGCTCAGATTGAAAAAGCACTGACGATGCTTAATGCGGCAGAACGTCCGCTGATTGTATCTGGGGGTGGTGTTATTAACGCTGATGCCAGCGAAAAGTTGCAGGAATTTGCAGAAATCATGGGTATACCGGTGATTCCCACGTTGATGGGATGGGGAACTATCCCAGATGATCATCCGTTGATGGCGGGTATGGTGGGATTACAAACCTCACACCGCTATGGAAATGCCACCATGCTTGCCTCGGATTTTGTATTTGGCATTGGCAATCGCTGGGCCAATCGGCATACGGGTTCTGTGGATGTGTACACCAAGGACCGTAAATTTGTACATATTGATATAGAACCTACCCAGATTGGTCGTGTTTTTGAGCCTGACTACGGCATAGTTTCCGACGCAGGAATGGCATTAGAGTTACTAGTGGAACAAGCGAAAGACTGGAAAAGCAAAGGGATTATAAAAGACCGTAGTAACTGGGTACTGGAATGTAGAGAAAGAAAAACCAGCACAAGCATGTTACGAAAAACAAATTTTGATGACGATAAAGCTAAAATTAAGCCACAAAGGGTGTATGCCGAAATGAACAATGCCTTTGGTAAAGATGCCTGCTACGTTACCACTATCGGCTTATCGCAAATTGCAGGCGCACAATTTTTACATGTATATAAGCCTCGCCATTGGATCAACTGTGGGCAGGCTGGTCCGCTGGGGTGGACTGTACCAGCCGCTTTGGGCGTTTGCGTTGCCGATCCTGAGCGACAGGTAGTAGCACTATCAGGGGACTATGACTTCCAATTTATGATTGAAGAACTAGCGGTTGGTGCTCAATTTAAGCTGCCCTACATTCATATTCTGGTCAATAACTCTTATCTTGGGCTTATTCGTCAAGCTCAGCGTGGCTTTGAAATGGACTACGGAAAAATGGACTACGGTGTGCAATTAGCATTCGACAATATACATATTGAAGATGAAAGCGAGATTCACGGCTATGGTGTAGATCATGTAGCTGTTGTTGAAGGACTTGGCTGTAAAGCAATAAGAGTAAGCAAACCTGGAGATATAGCCGGCGCTCTAAATTTAGCACAGGAATGGATGCAGAAATATACTGTGCCTGTTGTTGTAGAGATTATTTTGGAGAAAGTGACCAATATTGCTATGGGAACAGAAATTGACAATATCACTGAACATGAAGATCTAGCAAAAAATATTAGTGATGCGCCCACGGCTATTGCTTTCGATAAAGACTATCTGGATAAAGAATTTGAAGACAAGGTGAGCTGATTCTATTTCGGATCTACCCCTGCTTATGCTTCAAATTGAATATATTTTGAATAAACAAAGGACTGATTAATGCCAAAATTATGTGCCAACCTATCTATGCTATTTAATGAATATGAATTTCTCGATAAATTCGAGCGAGCTGCTAATGCCGGATTTAAAGGCGTAGAGTACTTATTTCCCTATGCATATTCTGTAAATTCTATTAAGCAACGATTAATGGATAACCAATTAACTCAGGTGCTATTTAATCTTCCGGCCGGCGACTGGGATGCTGGCGAACGGGGGATTACCTGCCATCCTGACCGGATAAGTGAGTTTCGTGATGGAGTTGAGCGGGCGATTGAGTACGCCAAGGCTCTTAACTGCAATCAATGTAATACCTTAGCCGGGATTGTGCCTGATAATGTGAGTTATGAGTTAGCAGAGGAAACGCTGATTGATAATCTTCGATTTGCGGCAGATAAGCTGAAACAGCATGATATAAAACTCCTAGCTGAGGCTATTAATACCTTCGATATTCCCGGATTCTTTCTTAATAATAGTGCTCAATCTATAGCGCTGATTAACAAAATTGAAAGCGATAACCTGTTTTACCAATATGATATTTATCATATGCAACGAATGGAGGGCGAGGTGGCAAATACTATACAGCGCCACCTTCAATCGATTGGGCATATTCAATTAGCAGATAACCCCGGACGTCACGAACCGGGTAGTGGTGAAATTAACTATGATTTCTTACTAGGGTTTATTGATAAATTAGGCTATGAGGGTTGGGTAGGCGCTGAATATATTCCCGCCAACGGCACCGAACAGGGGCTGGGTTGGCTCAAGCAATATGCTTAGTGGTTGATTAACATAAATACACATTTTTAAGGAGAACATAGATGGCCAATATTGGTTTTATAGGGACGGGGATTATGGGTTTACCCATGGCACAAAATTTACAAAAGGCAGGACACCACCTGTTTTTTTCTGAGCTATACAAAAAAACACCTAAAAAACTCTTAGGTGATCAGGCAACGGCATTAGGAACCCCTAAAGCTGTTGCTGAGGCCGCTGACTTTATCATTACCATGGTGCCAGATACGCATCATGTCGAAGATGTTTTATTTAGTGACACTGGTGTGGTTCAGGGTCTTTCAAGAGGAAAGGTGGTGATTGATATGAGCTCCATTTGTCCTATTAAAACCAAAGAGTTTGCCAAACGCGTTGCTTTACTAAAATGTGAGTATATTGATGCACCTGTTTCTGGTGGTGAAGTAGGCGCTAAGTCAGCGACATTAACCATTATGGTAGGTGGCACTGAGACAGCATTTCAGCGAGCTATGCCATTGTTTGAGTCTCTGGGTAAAAATATCACTCATGTGGGAGAAAATGGCGCAGGTCAAACCTGCAAGGTGGCTAATCAAATTATCGTAGCGCTAAACATTCAGGCCGTGTCTGAGGCTCTATTATTTGCTTCCAAGGCAGGCGCAGACCCGCAAAAAGTACGAGATGCATTGATGGGTGGTTTTGCTTCTTCAAAGATTTTAGAGGTTCATGGGCAAAGAATGCTGGATCGCACATTTGATCCGGGTTTTAGAATTCGTTTGCACCAGAAAGACCTAAATTTGGCTTTAAGTAGTGCCAGAGCCATTCAAATGACATTGCCTAATACAGCTAACACGCAGGAACTTTTAAACAGCTGTGCTGCACAGGGTAACTCTGAGCTTGATCATTCTGCTTTGGTAACTGCTCTTGAAACCATGGCTGATCACAAGCTTAAAGCCGGTGATAGTTAATCTGTCAGTTAGGTTTATTATCAATATCTAAATTAAAAAACCCTTTGGTCATATTTACTAAGGGGTTTTTTCTTTTAGGGTCTTTAAAATTTAAAAGAATAGGAGTAATTTAATTAGTTCATTTTAACTTTCCTGAGGCGTTTAGATTATGGAATTACTCTTTTCTTATGGCACCTTACAGCAAGAGAATGTTCAGATAGCAAACTTTGGACGCGTGCTAAAAGGCAATTCTGATGTTTTACCCCGTTACAACGTAGATCAGCTGAAAATATCTGACAAAAAAGTTTTAGACCTCAGTCATGAGGAATTTCACCCTATTTTGAAATATACCGGCGACAATAATGATGAGGTTTCAGGTACGATATTTGAATTGACTAAGAGTGAAATCAAACGAGCTGACGATTACGAAGTAGATGACTACAAAAGAGTCAGAGCAAGACTTAAATCCGGTCGTAACTGCTGGATATATGCTGCCGCTAAGTAGCTATTTTTAACTAGCCTTAACTTCTTGCACTAACACAAAGGGCGGCAAAACTAGCGCCCAAACTAGACTATTTTGATCATACCAGCTCTGTGCCTGTTGATTCGACACATCACTCATCTTGCCTTCGGCAAGCCACTGCTTAACCTGTTCAGTATCATCCTGATTCAGGGCTATAGCTACTTTAATTAGATCAAAGCCTTTATCTACGGCGACTACACTGCCTGTTGCATAGTGCTTTTGTAACTGATGCCATTCTATTTTTGCAGTTTCACCATTTAGCCTAGCTATGAGTTCGTTGGTGTCTTCAGGTGATTGCATTTTTGTCTTATGCCTCAGTTTGCCATTGGCAAAAATTCTTAAGCAATTGCAAACCTGCATCAGCACTTTTTTCTGGGTGAAATTGCACAGCAAATAAATTACCTTGCTGCAGGGATGCGGCAAATTCTAGACCGTAGTCGCAAGTTGCGAAAACATGAGGGTTATTGACTGATTCAACATAAAAGCTATGTACAAAATAGAAGCGACTCCCCTGCTGAATACTGTGCCAAAGCGGGTGGTCCTGTTGCTGAGTGACATTATTCCAACCCATATGAGGGACTTTAAGCTTTTTGCCCTGAGCATCTTTATGGCTATCACCAAAATATTTGACCTGACCGGGCAAAATATCTAAGCAGTCGATACCGCCATTTTCTTCACTGGCTTGCATCAGTGCTTGCATACCTACACAGATAGCAAGAACAGGCTTTTCTTGGATAGCCTGCTTAACTACTCTGCCGATATCAAGTCGGTTAATTTCATGCATACAGTCGCGTATAGCACCGACTCCAGGGAAGACAACACGGTCGGCGTTTTCTACCACCTTAGGGTCTGAGGTTACGGTGATTTTAGCCCCAGCGGAAACATGCTCTAACGCTTTGGCTACGGAATGGAGATTTCCCATTCCGTAATCAATAATGGCGATATGATCGCGAAAGTCACTCATAATTTATCAGCTTGCAATGAGGTGTCTATAGGGTGCCTTTGGTGGAGGGCATCACACCTGACATGCGTGAATCATGGCTAACGGCGACTCGCAAGGCACGACCAAAAGCTTTAAATATAGTCTCAACCTGGTGGTGAGCATTAGCCCCTCGCAGATTATCAATGTGCAGGGTCACTAGAGCGTGGTTGACGAATCCATGAAAGAACTCGGAGGTTAGGTCAACATCAAAGGTACCTACATGGCTGCGCACAAAGTCCACATTCATAATAAGCCCTGGTCGACCAGAGAAGTCCATCACTACTCGTGAGAGCGCTTCATCAAGGGGCACGTAGGCATGGCCGTAACGTGTAAGCCCTTTTTTGTCACCAACCGCCTTATCAATTGCCATCCCTAGGGTGATGCCAATATCTTCGACTGTGTGATGATCATCAATTTCAGTGTCCCCAGTTGCCTTGATATCAAGATCTACCAAACCATGACGGGCAATTTGATCAAGCATATGGTTCAAGAACGGAACCGGTGTATCGAGGTTTGCTTTACCAGTACCATCAAGATTTACACTGATAGTTATCTGTGATTCCAGTGTATTGCGCGTAACGGTTGCGGTGCGCTCGGCCATGGGGCTCTCCAAATTAGAACAATTAAGGCCACATTATAAGCGCAAAACGATCTATTTTTACAATTTAGTTGTAGATATAAGCCAGTTTACTAATATCTCTCTTTATCTATATTGTATATAATCGATCTAATGAGCATTTCAAAGTCAACCGTTGCAGTTTTACTTAGCCTTTTATTAGCGCTAAGCACCACTGCGTCTGTTGCTCACAATCTTTATTATCATGATGCCAATGCTTACCAAAACGATGCTTCTAATCAATTTATGGATTATGGGCATGTGGATCATGAGAGCCAGGATGGGCACGATGGGCATGACGAGAGTGGCTGTGTATTTACAGTTATCCAATACTCTGAATCCTTATTAGCTCATGAATTCCCTGCTGTTTCTGTGCCCGTTTTTGGCAGTAAAAAGCTTACCCTTAATATTTCTTCGCAATTCCGACAACCGGATAACGGTTTCTTTGCTAGAGCACCCCCTACCAGCGTCTAAAAATCTCATATTTTGATTAAATCTTTCGCGCACTGTTTTTTCAGTGGGCTTTTTTATATTTTTAAGAGACGCTAGTTATGAAAAAAATTAATTTTATTGGGCTACCCCTTTTAGCCCTAACTACTTTTGCCAATATTAGTTTGGCAAATGACCTTGAGGAAGTTGTTGTAACTTCTTCATTGATCGACGCTTCGGCCAGTGACATTTCAAACCCTATCCATGTTATGAATGGCCAATCCATTAGCGGTGACGCTTCACAAAGCTTGGGTAGCATTATCGATGGGTTGGTAGGTGTATCTACCAGTGATTTTGGCGCCGGTGTTGGCCAGCCAGTTATTCGAGGTCTTGGCGGCAGCAGAGTTAAAGTACTCAACAATGGCAAGGTTGCTCGTGATGTTTCGGCATTAGGACCAGATCACCTAAATCAAATCGATTTAGGTCATTTAGAGCAGATAGAAATTGTTCGTGGACCCTCATCTTTACTCTATGCCAATGGTGCTGTCGGCGGTATTGTAAATATTGTTGATAATACTATTGCTAAGCAAGATATTACCGATGCCAAATTTGAAATTGGCGCTGGTTATGAGGATGGCAATACGGGTAATACCGGCACTGCCAGCTACCAGGGTAATGTTAACGGTATTAACCTGACTTCTAGTATTCAGTACTCAAATTTAGATGTCTATGCTATCCCTGAGCATGCGCTTCATCACGGTGAAGAGCATGATGATCATGGTCATGAAGCTGAAGAAGACCCAACATCACTTAAAGACTCAGATTTTGCGAACTTTAGCGCCAAAATTGGTTTATCTAAGGTAGCTGATTGGGGTTATGCAGGGGTTTCGGTAGCGGATTCTAAAACCACCTATGGTATTCCATTTCATGGTGAACATTTTGAATGTGAAAAAGCTTCAGCTATTTGTATAGAAGAGCTGCATGATGGGGAAATTGAATTTGTACATGTTGAGCCCTTAGACGTTTTAAAACCAATAATTGATCACTGTGATGAACACCCCGAGGATTGTGAAACAATTGATGGTGTGCAGTATAAGCTAGTTGCTGAAGAAGAAGAGCGAATCTTTACCCGGGTAGACTCTAAAACAGTGACCTTTGAAGGCCTGTATAACTTTAATGGCGGCCTTGTTAATAGCGCTGAATACTCTATTCGAGACACTGACTATGTGCATGTTGAAGCTCATGCAGAGCTTGGCGGTCATGACGATCACGAAGATGAAGAAGATGGGCATGAAGGACATGGATCAAAAACTTTCTCAAACCAGTCAACTGAATTAGCAGTAAAATTTGATATTGGCGATGAATCAATGGGTCAAAAAATTGCCCTGAACATTGCTCAAGAAGAGATAGCTATTTTTGCTGACCATGGTGAAGAAGATTCTGACCATGTCGAAGATGCTGACCATGACGACCATGACGACCATGACGACCATGACGACCATGACGACCATGACGACCATGCTGGTGAGAACTATCTAGAACCAACTCAATCAGATGAGTTAACACTGGGCTACTACATCAGCAATCAACTGGATTTTGCGCACATTGATTTTGGTGTTAGATATGATCGAATTGATCGCGAAACAGAAGATGGTCACAAATATGACGACAGCCTATTAAGCTTCTCCTTTGCCGCTAGCAAACAGCTTTCTGATAACCTAGGCGTTAGCCTTGGCTTATCAAGTGTTGAGAAAGCACCGTCTGCGATGGAGTTATTTGTTGATGGTGATCATATGGTGACTCAGCTACATGAGGTGGGTGATGACAGCCTTACTGCAGAGAAAGCTAATAATATTGACCTTACTTTTAATACAGCTGCATCAGGTTTTGATGTTGAATTAAGCCTGTTTAAAAACAGTATCTCTGATTTTATTTACCTGAATAGAACTGGTGAGTTCAATGTGACGGCTGATGTTTTGGATGATCTTGAACTTGAGATAGCAGAATATATGCAACAAGATGCAACCTTTGAAGGCTATGAGCTGCAAATCAGTCGCTCAATAAATGTTGCCAATGGTAGCCTTGTGGCTTCTTTAGGCAGAGACTATGTTGATGCTCAGTTTGATCAGGGTGGCTATATCCCACGCACAGTACCTACGCGTAATCTTGTTAGTCTGAACTACAGTGGTAATGATGGTCTAAACTGGTTGGTATCGCTTAAGGATATTCAGGGTCAGTCAAAAGTTGCTGCAAATGAAGAAGCAACTGATGGCTATCAATGGCTTGATGTTAAGCTGTCTAAAGGCTTTAAACTATCCAATACTGAAGTGCTTAATGTTTCAGTATTTGCTAAAAACCTAATGAACAAAGTAGCAAGAAACCACAGTTCATTTGTTAAAGAAGAAGTGCCGTTACCTGGCAAAAATATTGGTATTAAAGCTAAGTTGAGCTTCTAAAAACCAATAGTTAATCAGTAAAATGCTTAAAGCGGTGTGATATGTTTTTATCCACCGTTTTAAGCACTTACCATTTCAGGTAAAATCATCACTTGTTATTTAACACTTACAACAGGTAATGATTTGAATACTCTCCTAAAACTTCTACTTAAAGGCCTACTGGCACTAATTGCATTTGTTGTTTTAGGGCTGTTTATTGCTTCACTGGCTATTGATGCCAATCGTTTTAAACCAGAAATTGAGTCTGCAGCTGCCAGCGCTGGTATTGAGCTTGCTGTTGAGGGTGATATTGCCTGGCAACTCTTACCCCTTGGAATCGCGCTTAATCAGGTGAATTTTACCCTGAATAATAAGTCGATGGCGGGTAATGCTGATCAGTTGGCAATTAGCGTTAATTTTAAAACCTTAGCTTCCTTAATAAGCCAGTCTCCTCAATTACCCATTAGTCATATTAAGGTTAAAAATAGTCGAGTGCTTTTGGCTATCCCTAATAGCCTTCCGGTGCAGCTTAGCCAAATTAATTTAGCGGTGGATAATATTAATACTCAGGGGCAACCCTTTACCTATTCTATTGATCTATTGGCACCCTATAGCGTCAAGATCTCTTCATCTGCAGCGCTAAACATCGCGCTGAATGATCTACAACAGCCAGAGAGTTTCTCGGTTAATAATTTAGACCTTAGTATTAATGACCTTGCGATAAAGGGTTATGTTGAAGGCTCTGAGGGTTTGAACAAGATCCAAGGACAACTCAGCGCTGATTCCTTTGATTTAATTAAACAACTCAAGGTCGTTAGTCGATTTATCCCCGAACTTGAAGCCCCAAGGATGGTTGACCCAAAGGCATTAACCGATATCGCTTTTGAGGGGTTCTTTGATCTGGTTTTGGACGGTTTTTCAACGATTCAAAGTACGCTGTCTATAGACGGGCAGGCTATTGAAATTAGCTCTGAAATTGATCAAGAAAATCTGAAACTGTACACAGCAATTTCAGCTAATCAATTAAAACTCGATGGCTATGCGAGCCAATCAAACTCAGGAAGCGCTAATCCTGCATTATTTGCGCCTCTGGCGATTCCTATGGCGCTGTGGCATGGACAGAGTCAAATGGAACTGAATATTGCTGAGCTGAATATGGGTGCCGCAAGCCTAACCAATATTTATGGTAATCTAATCGGCAATCAGAATATATTTAGACTGAGCTCCTTAAGCGGAGATCTTTTTGATGGCCAGATTAATCTGAGTGGCGAACTCAATATGCAAAGCAGAACGCCCTCCTTTAGAGTTGACTCTTCGGTGAGTAACATTGATTTAAACAGGGCCAGCCAGCTTTTTGATGATCTTAATCTGGGTGGAGAGCTTAACTTCTCCTCCAATATTAAAGGTTCCGGTTACGATGGCTATTCTGTTATGCAATCACTGGCGGGTAGTGGCCAGTTAGTGATTAACTCTCCTCGATATCAAGGCATAAACTTAGAACAAACCCTGTGTAATGCCGCTGCTCTGTTTAGTGGCAAGATGCCCGCGGTAAAAGATTGGTCAGAGGATACTCAGCTAGATGATTTAACGGCTTCACTGAGTCTTAGAGGGGATAGTTTGTCGGTTACTGAATATAGTACACAGCTGGGTAATGTGGATTTTTACGGTAGCTCAAGTTTAAATTTATCCTCGTTGCGCTATAAACTAAATGCCACCGCACTAGCCACTCAAAGTAAAAGTAGCGCTATGGGCTGCACGATTAACCCGATGATTGTTGAGCGCGAAATACCCTTTAGATGCAAGGGCGCTATTGGCGAGACATTCAACTGCAAGCCTGATAACAGCCTGATTAAAACCTTACTTCTATCACCAAAACTATGATGGCAGTATGAAGCCTAAGCAATTTCAGCAAGCTGTTCTTAACTGGTTTGAGCATCAGGGTCGCACTAATTTACCCTGGCAGAACCCAATCACGCCTTATCGTGTTTGGATTTCTGAAATTATGCTGCAACAGACTCAGGTAGCCACAGTAATCCCCTATTTTGAACGCTTTATGCAAAGCTTCCCCTGTATTGAATCATTAGCGAATGCCTCTGTGGATGATGTTCTGCATCATTGGACGGGGCTTGGCTATTATGCCCGTGCCAGAAATCTGCACAAAACAGCACAGATAGTTGCTTTTGAACACCAACAGCAGTTCCCTGATACCGTAGAAGCACTTTCTGCCCTCCCGGGTATAGGTCGCTCTACTGCGGGGGCTATTCGCTCGATTGGCTTTAAAAAACCGGCTGCCATATTAGATGGTAATGTTAAGCGGGTATTGGCGCGCTTTTCAGCCACTGCAGGCTGGCCGGGTAAAACGGCAGTGCATAATCAGTTGTGGGATATTGCTGAGCATTACAGTCCGCTGGAGCGCACCGAACATTACACCCAAGCGATGATGGACCTTGGTGCATTGGTTTGCACCCGATCTAACCCCCAATGCGATCAGTGTCCTATTGAAACAAACTGTAAAGCTGCGCTGAGAGGCGAGCAGAGCCTGTTTCCCGGCAAAAAACCGAAAAAAGCCATACCGGTAAGAGAATCTATCTTTTTGATGCTACGCAGCCCAGAAGGCGATATTTTGCTACAGCAAAACCCACCAGCTGGTTTATGGGGCGGGCTTTGGGTTATGCCTACGATTGATAAGCTTTCTGAACTCGATGCCCTAGCAATTAATTTACAGCTTGAAGTTAAGACCACGAATTTTTTAACTGAAAAGAGGCATACCTTTAGCCACTTCCATTTGGATTATCAGGTTTTTGATGTAGAGGTTCTGGCTTTAAATAATAAAGTCACCGAAAATGGTGATGTAGTCTGGTATAACAGAAATAATCCTCTATCATTGGGCATGCCGGCACCGGTTAAGGCGCTTTTAAATTAAAACAAATATAAATTAATACAATTACAAATTAAGCCGATTTTAAATTAGTACATGATTAAATTCTAAGGAAGAGGTCTTTATGGCTCGCACTGTTTTTTGCAAGAAACTAAAAAAAGAATTACCGGGGCTTGATATGCCACCCTTTCCTGGCCCAAAAGGCGAGGATATTTATAATAATGTATCAAAAGAAGCTTGGCAGGAATGGATGGCTCACCAGACGACTTTGATCAATGAAATGCGTCTTAATATGATGGATTTAACCGCCAGACATTACTTGGCTGAGCAACGCGAAAAGTTCTTTGAAGGCAAAGATGTGGACCAAGCAGAGGGATATGTTCCACCTAGTCAATAATCCTTGACGAATGACGCGTCAAACGGTTTAATACGCGACCTCGCAGTAACGCCCAAGTAGCTCAGTTGGTAGAGCAGTGGATTGAAAATCCTCGTGTCGGTGGTTCGATTCCGCCCTTGGGCACCATCTGTTAAAAAGCCTCGATTATTCGGGGCTTTTTTGTGCCTAATTAAAACTCAGAAATCGAACGTACTTTATCT
>UPTG01001198.1_pt1 | contig 19389 bp, 23 predicted proteins | sample 2160121 | NCBI WGS metagenome assembly UPTG01 (sample SAMN06266255, study PRJEB28933) | marine metagenome | isolation source: Columbia River Estuary | place: USA:Columbia River Estuary, USA | collected 2014-07-27
ACCGTATTCTATGGTATAATCAAATGATGTTGGTAATGCTGGTAATGGTGAAGCACTAGCATCATATATAGGTAATGATGGATTACCTTCAGGATTAACTTGCAATCCTAATTGTGATTGTAATATTTTGTTTATATTAAAGTGATAAAATCCTGATTGGTTAGGATATTGTCTAAGTGTAGATATTGTAGTACTACCCTTTTTTATTTTTACTGCTAATTGTGTTCCCTGTACTGACCCATCGAATAGAGATACCACAACATCACCATTGGCTAGTTCGTATGTGTTAGGGGTATTTGTTATTATTGGTGTAGGCATATTATGATTTTGTTAATAATTTTAATAATCTATCCTCTATATCGACAGGATAAAAGTTACGGGCATTGATACCCCAGTTTCTATTTTTACGTGATGTGAATTGATAACCCTTTGATACACCAAATGTCTGTGCGACTGCATCAGTTAATCCTTTAGCTTTATATCGGCCTCCTCTGACACCGAATGAAAGGAAATAACCATAATCTAACATATCAATTTCGACACCATATTCGAATGCTTTAGTAGCCATGCTACGTCGCAATGCACCTGTATCGTCTTTAAAATTACCACCTTTTAATTCACGTAATATATCAGCGGCTAATTCTCTTAATTCCTGAGGTAGGTCTGTCTCATAGTAATCTGTTAAATCACTTATATAACGTTCTACTTCAGGTAAATTAGATTTAATCATTAGAATGGTGTTAAACAGCCGTCTATAGCTTTACCATAGTTTATTGTAAGCGTTGCTGTCGCACCTACAACATTGTCCTGGAAACGTTCTTTAAATGGCGTTATTGAAAATGGAGTAACAACATCAATTAATGGGTCATTAGTGGTGAGTAAAAATTGTGATACGATGTCCTGTATAATACCAATACAAATCGATTGACCATCAATCTCACATAATTCCCTATCCTTAACCTGGGTCATACAAATGAGATTCATAGTTAAATTGAATTCTCGTCTGTCATTAGATACAGTAACAGGATTTAAAAACACATATGGGTAATCAGGTGGTTCTTCATTATCAGGAACCTCAATATCACTCAGGTTACCATAGCCAACCAATTCCACCATTAGGTGTGAATTAGCTATCTGCATGATTCTATCGACTAAATCTTTATATGTCATCGTTTATTTTTTAATTGTGCTTTTTTCCTAGCCATTGCCTCGGTACGTGCTTTATCTTTATTCCAGGCTAACCAGTTTAAACATTGACGAATTGGTTTAAGTAATACCTCATCCATCTTAGTGAAATCATTATTGGCTAATACCATTGTAATGTCCATCCAGATATGTGCGGTATTGTTTTTCTTTCGTTTTACTTCATCGATTTCTTCCTCATCGCGGTCTATATTGAATAAACGTTCGTATTGCATATACAGCAATTTTCTCCAGTTTATATACGATTGTACTGCCGCATACACATCATTAAGTGTAACATCATCAGTGTCTTCGATATCGAATAATACTTCTACCATTTTAGGCATCATTGAGGAATATTCGGCCATATAGTTTTCTAAATCAATAAATTGACCTAAGGTTAAATCATCGAATTTGATTAGTTGATGACCATATAATGACGTTTTTACTTCATGCCACTCAGGGTTCTGTATTGCAACTAATAATGCACATGCTAATGCTTGTGTTTCCTCTGGAACAATAGCAGCCTCATTAATCGGCATATCCATACCTACAGAAATAAATTTAGCGGGCATATGAGTCCACTTATTCATCTCAACCCATTTATCTAGCGATAAATTGTCAGGTAATTTGTATTCGTTATCTCCTATTACTAATGATGGCATCGTGATTAAATATAATTCGATACATAATTGTATGAACCCTTTGTAGATTGTGTTTTACGACAATAGTTAGCTAATGCTAAGGATATTACTGTATCATCATGTAACCCAGATGGGTGACCATATTTGATAGAACGTGTTTTAGGATTATATTCGAATGTGAAATAACCTAATTCATCATACAGCGGTTGAAATAATTGTTTACTAGGAATCGTAATAGCACTGTTGTTAAAGTCTAATACCAGCCCCTCAATCACCTCTTGTTTCGATTTATTAGTAGTGACAAATGGTTCTATATTGTTGTATTTCGCCTTAAGTTGTTCAAACACTACGTCCCCCATAGAATTGACTTCAATTAAAGTAACCGCGTTATACTTGCGTATAAACACAAGCAGGTCATTAACCAACTCAGCCCATTGTAACTTATTGTTTCTGTATACATCAATCACATTACCGCGATTATCCATTATCGTAGCTACAGTGAAGTCATTAACTCGACCAATATCAATCCCACAATACAATGTTCCACTGTGTTTGGGATACTGGTCAAACGTGTGCATACCAATGTTACTGAATACCTCACCTCCATCATCAATAAAATCAGCCATATACTCCTGTTTGAATATATTTGGTGGTAATGTTTTTTTAGCATCATCGATTTCTTCTTCTGATATAAACGGTGTGTCCATACTTGTTCCCTGATACGACCTATAATTCTCATTATCAATGCTATTCCCTAATTCAAATATATCGTAAAACCAGTTTCTACCTTTGGGTGTACTGAGAAACAATACTTTCTTACCTCGTACGGCAAGTGTAGGGCGTACGGCCTCGAACCATGTTTCAGAACGCATGAATGCGGATTCGTCCAATATTGCATAATCGAAAGTAAATCCTCGGATGTTATCGTATCGTTCTGCACTTCGGAAATATATTTCGCTGCCTGTTCTAAGCTTAATGTAGGATTCACTGTAATTGCAAGATGATATAATGTCAGTATGTCGTATAGCATTGTCGATTTCTTTTTGTACTTTATTCGTTTGACTATAGACAGGAGACACCCATAATATCTTACATGGTTTCTTGTTTATAGCCCAATACAATAGCAGATTAATACCCATCAACGACTTACCAAACTGTCGCCCTACAGACACTATATGGTGTTTAGCTGTATCATGCAGCACACCATTAATGATTTCTTTTTGTTTATTGTGGGGGCTGAACCCTATTGCTTTCGTCATTGATATCGGGGCCAAATTCAAATTTCATGTTATCGAATAAATCCTTACCATCAGCACCAACAACCTCTTGTCTGGCTAATTTAGGAATCACATATTCACTCAGTTTCAACATCAACATCATCGCTTCCTTAGGGTCATCGGCTGCTACCTGTCCTAGCCATGTTGTCATGTTATCGAGGTTATCCTCCATTAACAGTTGATATGCTTGTTTTATTTTACCAGTGACTTTATTACCACTGCCTTTAGGGCGGCCATTAGGATTACCTGATACGCCTTCAGCCCAATTTGGATTACCTGTTCTACTCATGAGTTCTCGTTTAATACTTGCATTAATTGTTTATGTCGTTTAGCTATACAGCTACCACACGTTGTGGGTCTTACTCTTGCATTAAATAACCTGTTATAGGTGTAATACAATTTATTCCTATCATCCTTACCATATCGTTTCTGAGTACGGATAGATTCTAGGTATTCTAATTCTTCTGCAGTGGGGGTATTATATGTCATAATTCTATCGTGTTTAATTTTCTTGTTACTAACTCGCTTACAAATGCACCTACACCGCCTACCATGAGGCCCATAAGCAAACCGCTATACTGCGATACAATAACGGATGATACCCAATATCCCATGCATAAGCCACAATTAAACAGTGTCAAAGTATCTAGCCTTAAAAAGCTGAGACACAGTTGATAGGGCTTGCTTGCTAGTACTACTGCTGTTAGTACTCCAGCTATTGATGATATCATCAGTAAGTTTATTATTGTAATTGTTGTTGTCATCGTTATTAAATATAATTTTCTGTAATCTTGTTAATCCCCGCAATACTATTTTCCTAACACTGGTGTGAGGTACACCTAATTGTCTACCTACTTCGCTGTAGTTAGTATTATTGTTGAAGTAATATGTGATGAGTATTGCTTCGTATTTCATTTTCTCAGTACCATGGTACATCTTATCTAATGCCCTGAATACTATCTCTATCAATTTATCTCCTGTCTCATCATACTCAGTCGCCTCCATCTCCCTATCTGAGTAGTCTAAGAAACTGTCTCTGTATTGGTAGTGAAAGGGACTGGTGCTGCTTCTCCACTGATTCAGTCCTATTCTGACTAGGAAGAAGCGGGCTGTACCTGTCTCAATCGCAACTGGTGCTTTCTTATGTTCGAGGAATACTGTTATTACGTCATGTACGAAATCATCATACAGATGTGGACGTTCACCTTTAGTAATGTTATATAACCATTTTCTGATGTCGTTGTAATTTTGCTGGATATAGTGGGATGGGTTCATTTATAATGGTTTTGCTTGTTTATCGTACCTTTGTATAGAACCTGTATTTGTGAGATGATTGAGAAGAGATGGGCATTGGAAGATGGCTGCATATTGTCTGAGGGCATAATTGAAATGGTCTTCCTCAGTCAGGAAACCATCTCTCTGATACCATTCCTTACCACTCTTTAATTTACTCTTCTTATTCAGCTTCAGGTAACATTTCTTACAATACACCTGCTTCCCGTCTCTATTTCTCGGGTTGTTACCGAATTCAGGCATCGGTTTTACTGTTTCGCACTTGGGGCATGTCTTGTTCATGGTTATACATATTACAGGAGAATGGAAGACGCGACTTATTTCAACATTTCTTCAATCGCTTCCCCCCCAAATGTCAGGTTTTAAATAAAAGATGATAAATGCCGTTAAGTTTGAATATAATGGAAGCTATGTTGTTGAATAACAACCTGACACATTATGCAATGCTTAAGGGACTTGATGTATCTGTTCCAACCAGGCTATTTCAACTGAAGTTTCGAATCTATTTTACATCGGATGTTCCAGCGATGACGGCCATACATATATGAAGGAAATCAAAAACGCGATTTTTCTTAACATTTCTTTTTTTGTCATACGAACACAACTTCTGGACTCCAACCTAAAGTAAACATTTCTTGTATTTTCCTTTTTCTCGTCATATGTATTGATGTCAAACAATTAAAAACAACAACAACATGGCCATTTATAATTTGGATAAGCTAACAAGACCCGTTATATTCGAGGGATTAGAACACGGTAAAAACACATACCCTACAGACTTCGATATGATATTCAACATCAGAAATGAGATTAACATTGTATTAGATGTTAAAGAGAACTTTAAAAAACCGATATTCGGTCAAACTATAACTTACGTTAATATAGCACAGGCAATTGCTGATGCAGGTATTCCATCGTATGTTATTTGGGCGTCGCATAACAGCAATGTAAAACGCGTTTATGCCAAGGATTGTATCGTATATCAAATCTGGTATAATGGGAAATGGATTAACCGTGATAAAATTTGTGATGTATACGGATGTGATTTAACTTATGGTGAATTACAGGAAATATTAATGACACGTCACAATGTAGAAGAATACGATTGGCGTAAACATAAATTTGATAAAAAGAAATATTTGCCTTCTTAATGGTTTCCATTTTTTTCATATATGTATAACCATGAAACGTGAATCAGGACAATTTAAAAACTATTGGGATTATGTTAAGCACACACAAAAATACCCTATTGCAACATATATCTACAGAAAATACTGGAAGCACAACATGGTGCGAATCAGATTGGTTATAAAAATTAATAAATTATTTAACAATGATATCTCCAGAACTAACCAACCTACTCAAACAGACTAAAACTTACTATAAGTGTAAGCATAAATCTGAACTAATAGAAAAACGAATTAACCACATAAACAAGAAAAAATGATAGCCCTAAACTACTACTTAATAATAAAGGTTTTATGTGTAACTGTAACTTATGTATGTGCCTTTATGTTAGGCGTAGTACAGGAAAAATATAAGAATATGCAGTTGAAAATAGAAATTTGCGAGGAAGAAAAACATGTTTGACATTCATGTTGTTTTTTAGTTTAAGAGGGGGGCGTAAGCCCCCCTCCGTTTTTGACAACATGTGATAGCCCCACTATTATTCGCTGTCAGCTTTATCAATAATACTCCATACTCCTCCTACTACAGTCATAATAGCACCTGATAGTTCTAACATGACTTCTGCATCTAAATAACCTGCTGTAATCAACACACCACCTACAAAAGTAAGTGCATGTCTAATAATTCCTAGTGTTGTTTCTTTTTTCATTTTACTGTTTTTGATTTACCTTGTGAGTCTCTTATTACCCTATAACATTTTGTTTTCAACGATTCATCAGGATAATTGGGGAATCTGTAACATATATTAGCCTGATTCCAGTGAACTACAAATGTATCTCCTAGTTCATCACCTGAGAAGTCATTATCAATAAAGTTAGTTAATTCATCACCCGTATCGTAATCATACAATACACATCCTCTTTCTTCTACTACCCAATTACATAATATATTTGCCATAATTAATATTCTTCAAAGTAAACGGTGTCAATTGCTGTATCATGTCTATATGTTGTACCTACTGGTTGTGGAGATAATAACAAATAGAAATAATAAGTTGCTGGTGATGTTCTATAGGCATTTAAGTCTATATTCTGCACTATATAAGGGGAATTAGTTTGTGCCATTAAATTACCTGCAGCTGGTAAGGTATAAACTGTTGTTGAAACAGCACCAGTACTTGTTTGACCAGTATCACTAAATACTTGAAATAGATTACCACTCCATGTAGTATTACCATAAGCATGATACCACATAACTAATCTTAGGTTATTACTTGTATTATTCATCAATGATGAGAAGTTATAACCTGGTGTTCTGCAGATATGGTCATATATGTTTCTACCTCCTGATGTTTCTTTATATAAATACCTTTGAGTTGATGAAGAGTTTGTTGCACCATTTGTAGTACTTGTCATACCACCAGCAGGACCAGTAAATGATGAAGGTGTGTTAGCGTAGTTACTATTAACTCCTTTAGCTTGTACACCTGATGTCCATTGACTTCCGTTAATCACAACCTGACCGTTTGCCCAACCATCTGCAGCATATGCAGCACTTGGTGACCAATCATTATTTTGGTTTGTTTCTCTAGCTTCACTATTGAAGTCATATATGTTACTTCTCCAAGGAGTACCAGTACCAGGCACTGCAATATTGTCTATAGAAGCAATATTGGCTTTAGCTATAGCACTTACACTTGTTATGCCAGTAGCCCAATCAATGTTTTGATATTTACTTATTGCCATTATGTTGTTTCAATATATTCCTGTGATGGGTTGAAGTATATCTTATCAGTGTCAATAGCATGTCCCATCAATCTAGCATAATCACCACCAGAAGGTTGTGTTGCTGTAAATGAAGAGTTATTAGCACCCCATAATTCAACTCCTCTAGTAAGTGTCAATGCTGTTCTAACCATCCCTCTTAACAATACTTCAGTACTACTTAATGCTACACCTAATATACCTTGTGTTGTTGCTAAAGCACTATTATTATATGCTAACCAAAAACCATTACTTCCAAAATAATATATTCTACCTATAGTAGGTGCTGATGGAAAAGCACCAAAATCAGCTAACTCACCTGACCATTGATTAACACCAGGGAAAGTATACTTAAATCCTTCACCCGCTATAAGTAAGTCTGAAGCTTGTATATTTACTGCATCTAATCTGTCGTTAGCTGCGTTATATGTAAATCCTGCTTCACCTGTTATAGTATCAGCATCACTAAAATACGCAATATTACCAGCTAATGGTGAACCTGATGTATCTACATAACCAGCTGCATTAAGTGTTGCAATATCTGCTGTATTAGTTGCAATGTTATTAGTATTATTTACAATATTTGCGTTAGCAGATTGAATATTAGCTGCGTTTGTTAAGATATTACCTGAGTTAGCAGTAATATCAGATGCATTAGTGTTGATACTAGCTAAGTTAGCACCAATTAATGTTAAATTACTAGCTATATTACCTGTATTTGTTACAATATCAGCTGTGTTTGTTGCAATATTTGCTGTGTTAGTACCAATATTAGTACTATTAGTTGATATATTACCTGCGTTAGTTGCAATATCAGTTTCATTCTGCGTTATATCATTAGTATTGTTTGATATATTCGCAGCGTTTGTCGCTATATCCGTTGTATTAGTGGCTATATTCGCAGCGTTCGTAGTAACCGGCGTATCATCGTACCCTGTAAGAGTAATCGTGTTACTACCGTTATCTGTAACAGTTAAGTTTTGTGTTCCTACTAAATCTAATACACCAGTTAATCCTTCTAATGAAGTAACACCACCTCCACCACCACCAGCAGCATCAATAGTAATTTGATTAGAACCATTGTCTGTTAATGTAACGTTTGTTCCTGCAACAAATTTAATTGTATCAGTAGCACCTAAAGAAGGAACTAAATTAACATTTACATCGTTTGTAGATTGTGCACTTGTTAAATCGTATGTTGTATCGGTTGAAGATATGCCAATCACATTGACGCCTGTAAAGTTAACGTCCGTTGCAGTTTGAAAGTCTACTACCGCACTAGAAAACTTAATTGGCATCAAATTGCCTAAACCATCACTTAATTGTTTTAAAGAAGCAAATCCACTTGTATTGTCACCTATTTTAATAAGTGAATCGTAAGTTGACTGTACTGAATTTCCTGTTAATGTTGCCATGTTCTATTTTTTATTAGCAGTTACAATTATCATCACAATGACATCCACTACTATAAGGCATCACTATACCACTATTGTATGGACTTCTTTTATTGGGCATCATACCATCACTGCCTGGTTGATTATAATCTGGGAATGCAGTACCATTATCACAAAGGTAATCTACCATTCTAGCCATATAAAATTGTGCTGTATCTAATGTATTTTCTCTTAGATATTTCATTTCATCAAACCCAGTATTAAGTGATTCCTCACTAGATGGATTTAATATAGATTTATTTTTAAACTTATAATTTAGAGTAGGTATTGCTAAATACAGAGAATAATTTGCTAATGCAGGACTTATATAATCGTTTATAAGTGCTTCTTCTTCTGTAGTCAACGTAGTACCTGAAACAGCTGTTTTAAGCGAATTATAAAACTTAGTTCCCAATACATCCTGCACATATATGTCTTGTGCTTGTAATACAAAAGGCATTAAGTCATTAGGTTCTACATTATCATGTATTGCCGTAAGTGATTTTAGCCTTGCTTCCGATATGAATAATACGTTTGCCATTATACTTCTCCTTCTATATTTTTATCAAAGTTTAGTTTAGCTGGTTCAATTGTAACAGGTAGTGATAATCCCATTCCATTTGTCATCATTGTAAATGATTTATTCAGCACTTTTTGTATAGGCATTATAACAGTTGACATGAAGTGTGTGTATGCTACTTCTAATTCATCTGCATTACTACCTAAACCACCACCATCTCTAATTCCTACTAACAGTGGTGATGTAATTCTGTGTGCTGTTAATATTCTACTAGTAATTCGTTCCTCTAACACGATATAATAGTCGTCATTAGGCGAGTCTACTGTTGTTACTTGCGGTGCCTTCTCACTCCCATCGGAGAATGACAAAAACACTCTACCTGCGTTATCTTCGCTACTAAACGAATTAACTAAGTCTTTATAAATGCTTCTCTGTTCATCAGGTGTAGGTAAACCATTAGGCATGTTAATGAACAATGAAGGAGACATTCCATTACTAATATTAGCGTTGTGGAATTTACTTATTCTAGCATCTAATTCAATATCATTTACAGCACCCATATAAGATGGTAATGGGTAAACTTCTAATCCTGGAGAATAGTTAAAGTGATAAAATATTTGTGATGCATTATCACCTTTGTTTTCTGTCATAGAATAAGCCTGATATCTTGTTGGCTTATATTTACGAATATTTTCCCAATTTGATGAATAGTAATAATCATTTACTCTATCCATTTCATCTAACTTTCCTGAACGAACATTAGCAAATGGTAAGTGATATAATTCTACAATTTTATCTCCAGCCCTATTCCAGATTGGGTTTAAAGAATAACCACCGAACACTAAATAATCTAAAGCTGCTTTTTCATACACTTCATTTAATGTTTCACCAGTTGAATTGGCTATATCATCGCCCATAACGCGTATTCCCTCGCCTATAACCGCATCAAGCTTAGCCTGCACGGCAGTATTGTGGATTGCAGAGGTATTCAGTAATCCAACGAGTTTACCAGGAAAATGATTCCTAACTCCATACGATACCCAATCTTTACCTCTAACTTCTCTGAATTCAGGTAGGTTGATTGCCTCTAAGTTAAGTATATGAAGCATTTTGTCATCTACTTTTGATTTATATTCTTTCTTACTCATCTAAATAATGTATATTGTTCGTTTTCTTCATTAGGACTAACATATGCTACATCACTAACAAACGCATTTTTAACTTTTACTAATTCATTCAATACAGGTACACGTTGTGAACCAGATTTAAATACTACTGTATAATATCCTCCTATATCTTCAGTTTGTAACTTTGTATTAGTAAATGACCATATAAATGACAGATATCGTTCAGTTGCTGTTGCAACAGACAATGGTATAAAAGCATCAGTACCAGATAAATCAGCACCATTTAGAATTAACTCGTTACTATATAAACCAGTCAATATCATTCTATCCGGAATGGTTGCTACCTCCGGTCTGTAGATAGTTAATACTCCTCCTTGTCCTGTGAAATCTAATGTCATTCTACAATGTTTTACGTAATTAAATATAAATTGGCATGAAATTGTATCGATAATAAAAAAGGGGGAACTTGCGTCCCCCCTTTCCCTTTATATATTCTGAAAAATTACACTGCTGTAATTCCAGTGACCTCTAACATTGGGCCATTATCTATACCTGTGAATTCAATGGTCAAACCATTTCTATCGCCATATGCTGTGCCTGATTCTTCAGTTGAAGAAGTTGCAACAGCACCTCTGTCGTTGCCTACCATCCAGAAATACCCGTTGTTATCTTTTACAATAACAAGTAACTTAGCACTAATTGCTAATTGATATAATTCTGTGAGTTTAGTAGCTTCTATTTTATTAAATACGGCTGAAGCAACTGAGGTAAAGAATACAGTTCCGTTTTCATCGCTGAATGTTCCTGTTTCTGTTAACGCCCCTGTTTGCTTAACCAACTCGTATTTGTCCATAGAAGCTAAATCGGCTGCAAGTGGTGAACCATCAACTGTGATGGTTGTTACTGCTGTAGCCCCTGAATCAGGAGTACCTCCGATTGCTAAACTAGTTTCAACGTTTTCGATGTAAATAGCTTCAATACCACCGACATTATCACGGCAGTCGAGGGCGATGCCCGCTAGTGTTGTACAATTATTTGCCATAGTTTCAGTGGTTTAGTATTGATTATTGAGTTCTAGCTTTGTTAGCGATTACTGCCAAGCTTGGTTCGACAACTGCCATTCCGATTGCCCACTTCATAGTAGCACGGACTTGGTCGTTATCTTCACTATACCAAAGCTTAAACTGTTCGAAATCACCTGTCAAGTCAGTACCTAAAATGATATTAGAAGCACGAGTCAAGATTCTAGTGTTCTTACCATCTGTTTGGTCTTTGATACCTGCTGAAGCAACAACTCTAACGTTTGTTCCTGGGATAAACAAGTTCTGCATATCAGGTGAGATGTGGTAGTAGTTACCTTGAGTAACACCTAAAGCCAATGCTTTATAGTCACCAACGGATACTGTCAATACCAAATCATCAGCCATAGATACTTCACCTGGAAGACCTTCAAATAAAGCCTGTGCACCTGCAACAGAAGTTGTAGCTGTCCAATCGATGTCATATCCTGCAACGTTTACTCCTGAAGTTGCGATAGGTGCTTGAATACCTGGGCAATTAGTAGTACCTGCGATGATATACTTTTCGTTATAGTTTTGTAATTTTTCAACAAAGTAGTTAGCGAATACAGCTTCCTGTGGCAAGTTCTCACTTGAACCGAATTGTCCTGCTGCTAAGCTTTTAGCCATAAAGGTATCACGCAATGCCTGTGGGCAGAATTCGTGTTGTACTTTAGGGTGATAGATGCACATATCAACCTGTGAGATTGATGCTGTGTTGTTAGCATCCCAACCGCATGTGTTTCCATCTTGAACGTTGAAAGTATCTTCCAACAATGGAATTGCGACTGAATTGCCTTTTAAACCTGCACGTACGTCTACGTAAGATGCAAGGTTTGTTCCGAGTACTGCCTTCGAAATTAATTCGAATGACGTCTCGTCTACATATTGAGTTAAGCCGGATAAATCAAATCCTAAGCCGTCTGCTGGTGCTGCCATAATTATTTAGTTTTAATTGGGTTAAATTTTGAGGTCTCCTGTCTAAATTGTAAGATTTTATCAAACCTAGCTTTAGCCATATCACCTTGTACTTTTTGAACATCGTCCAAATTGTTAGTGATTTTAGCTGCTGCTGGTTCATCCTTAAACGCGTGGAATTCCTCTTGTGTCGCGTTTATTCTGGATTCTAGATTCTCAAGTCCACTTTGGATTGAGTTTAATGATTCGACTAAACTGTCGATAGCTTCAGCTGAAAGTGAAATTGTTTCTTCTGTCTCTTCAGTCTCTAATTCGACTTCTGATTCAACTTCTTCAACTTCCTTCGCTTCACCATCTTCAACTTCGTCAATAGCGGTAATCACACCTACTCTGTCAGTAGTAAATACGATGCCATCAGTGGTTTCGTGCTTTCCTTCAGGGGCTTCAACGCGTTCTCCCTCAGAAGTAATTACAAAGGCTTGTTTGCCTACTTCGAACTCACCATCGGCTTCAAATTTAGTACCATCCATGAGGGTGGCTGCCGCTAATTTAACATCCTCAACCAAAGTATCTACAGTCTCACCTACAGGGGCTACTCCTAGCATCACTTTAATTGACTTAATTGCTTCATTTGCAGTCATTATAAATTGTTTTTAATGGGTTTAAATTCGTGTTTAAATATAATCGGCGAAGACATCGTGACATGTCATTTATCACGTTTATCTCGCGTTATAATCGCACGTATGTTGATGTACAATGCGGTAATTAGTACTAATATTGCTAATCCCATTTCTACATGGGCAATACACGTGCCAAGTGCACCAGCTGATACAGTATTGGCTAATAATATTTCCTTATTCATCGACACTTTCTAAGATTTTAATTATGTTTGAGAGTGTTTGTTCACTCAATTTACTACTAGCCATTTTCTCAATGAATGGTCCAGCTAAACTAAAACCTTTTAATTCTCCTTCCTTAATTTTACGCCACGTCTCATCATCGTTAATTTTGTAAGACACATACCAGGTTCCCATAGGTAATGCAAAACCCATTTTATATGCTTTGTCATACATTTTATCTTCACTAATCCAGCTTTCTAACAGTGTGTTTTGTGTTGTAATTTCGAATGAATGGTCTACGTCTGTATTATTATGCTTATTTAATTTAAGGAACTTCTCAGCCATTTTTTCTACAGTAGATTTTGTAAAATAAATGTAATATGGGTTTCCTTCTTCATCTCTACGGAGAATCATTTTATTTGGAATCATAAGTGGTCCTGTAGCTATTCTCTTATCATCATCAAAGCTGAAAGCAAATGTTTGTGATGCTTTTTCACTTCTAATTTGTTTGAGTTTTCTTTCTGCCCAATCAATACCAGCATCGCCACCCCATGCATCCCACATTATACCACCACAACCTTCTCCATATGGTGTATTTTTATTTTGCTGTTGTCTACGAAATGCTGACATTCTAGCGATAGTTTCTTCACTTATAGGTTGTCTTTTAGCTAATTGATTAGCCCTACGTTTTCCTACAGGTGTTCCGCATGAACCCCAACCATTTTCATCAGCCCATTTTAAAGCACGTTTAGCATTGTTAGAAGCTGCCTGAGGATAATCAGTATATGACTCTAATGTGACATCATATGAACTTCCATGCTGTTTACCGCACATCCAGCTACCATCTGGCATTTTATGTTCGTATCCATCAGGACAATCAGCATTTCTACGTTGTTCAGCAAATTCTTCATCACTGAACGCCATAAAATCAACACCAATAGCAGGTGAATCAACTATTGACACTACTTCTACGCCATACTCCTCTAATTGTTCTTCATCGTAACCCTCCATATCAATGTCGAGTTCTACTATTCTGTTAATTACTTCTTGTTCCATTTTATAATCTTGCTAAGTTAATGATTTGTGCCTCGGCTTCTTGTTGAGATGTAACATTCCCCGCGAGTACATATGTTTGTGTAGCACCTCCGGTACCTCCTCCACCTACTGTTCCAGGTCCTGTAACTGTTCCACCAGCTTGCTGATTTCCTAAGTTATAGTTGATAGAACCTGCGGCAGCTGTGCCTCCTCCTGAAGTTCCTGCAACATCTCCACTACTATTTTTATATTTTGCAATAGTTGCTGCAGCAATTGATGCTAATTGTATACCTGTATTAAGGTTTACTGCGGTATTTGCAGAAGCTAAATAAGCAGGACCAGCTGGTCCTAAAGACGCTGCATAAGCTATGTTAGCACCTTTAGCTTTCGCTGCATTTACAATAACTTGTGCAACAGCTAATGCTTTATCTACAGCAAACAACGCATTTTGTGCTTTTTCATTTTCACCTGCTAAGGCACTTAATAATTGTACACCACCTTGTGCGGCTGCAAATTTAGCTTGTGCTAATGCTTCATCAGCTGCAATAATAGCATCGTTTCTTTCTTTAGTTGTCGCTATTTCTGTATCAAGTAGGTCTTGCTTACGGTTTGCTTCTTCTTCGTCTAATTCTCTGTTTAATTGTGCTGATTCTAATCTTACAATTTGTGCAGCTGTTTCACTTTCAATTAACGCAGCATTTGCTTCAGCTAAACCATCCTTAATTTCTCTACGTTCCTCATCAGTTGAAGCTAATTGTAATTGTAATGCTAATGTATCTCTTTCTTGTTGTGCTAGTAATACAGCATTATCAGCTAATTTTTCGTTAGCAGCATTTACTCTATCTAACGCTGCTTTTCTTTCATCATACGCACGTGTAGTGTCCTCAGATACTTTCTTTTGTGTTTCGAGTTCTTGGTTTAATTGTGCGTTTTGAACCAGTAAATCTTGTTGTAACTTGCGTAACTCGTTTTGTGCATCGATTAGACTGTTAGATGCTTCTACTGCGGCTACAACCGCTACAACAGTTTCGTTAAATACTTTAACTGCTTTCTCTCCAAAGTCCTGAACAACTTCTACTGCTTGAGTTACTACTGCAACTGTATCTTCAACACCTAATACTACTTTACCAACTGCGTTAGCTGCAATTGTACCTGCTTCTGCGAAATTACCTTTAAATAATTCACCTACTGCACGTGCTAAATTAGGTATTAATTCTAATATACCAGTAAATCGGTTTATTAAATTATCTACAATCGCTTGACCAAATGCTTTAAGTGATTCTACAGGGTCTTCGAATAATGGTTTTATTAAATCAACTAAATCAAAGAATATAGTTTGTAATTGACCAAATATAGCACCTAATGCTGCGGTAGTACCTTGTAATATTTTAGCACCTGTATCTGATTCTTTAAACCATGAAACTAATTGTGCTAATCCAGTTAATAATAAGCCAATACCAGTAGCAGCGATAGCACCTTTCAATGCCTTAAAAGCACCTACACCTTTACCTTTAACAGCTGAAAAGAATGATTTAGCTTTACCACCTGATTTACCAATTTCTGAGGTGTTTTCTGCTACCTCTTCAGTATCCTTAGCTACACCTTTAAGTGCATCTTGTAGTTCGTCTAAATCGGTAATATAACCGTCTAACCCCTCTACTTTAAAAAATATTTTTACTTCTTCTTGTGCCATCTGTTATTAAATATAAGTGCGTTAAACATTTTCCCAATTAGTAGTAATTACCTCCCAGTTATCACTAATATTCTCCCATAATTGAGGTAAATCACCTGGTGGAATGAAGTCTTTAGGGCTAACTATAAAGTTATTGAGTCTAATTAAATCAACTTTAACTGATTGTTCTTTTGTTAAATCAGCTGAATAGATTTTTTCTACATAATACCATCCGTTTTTTAGGAATATAGCATCATCAAATGAATGATTAAGTAAATCATATTTATCTAATCTAAGATATGTTGTAAGTCGTCTACTAAACGGGTCGTATAATAAGTTAGTATAACCATTCCAGTAAACATCATAACATCCACTACCTAAGTCTTGTTGTGCTAAATTAAATCTAATGAATGTATTTTCTTTCTGCCAGTTAAGTGTTTGTGTTTGAGTATCTAAACCTTGCCATGCATCATCTCTATCACCCCACTCATTAAACTCACTAATCATAGGGAATTTAGTGTAACTATTTTGTGTACCAGTATCAGCATCCTGTAAATACCATGTAACATCTCTAGCTGGTGTAGTACCCGTATGTTTAAAACCATCATACCAGAACATTCGCATACCTGGTTTACATGGATTACGTAATACGACTGTATTATTACTTGGATTTACTTCAGCTACTTGGTCATGTATTTTAGCTATAATAAAATTATCAGCACCATTGTTAGCTTGTGCAGCACCATCAATTTGAGTTGTAGGTACTGGTTCTAATTTAGTTTTTATCTTACGTTCATCTTTCAACAATGGTTGTTGTGAATCAAAATTCAACGTACCATATACTTCACCTATATCAGTTTGATTTAATACATTAAGGAAATCTTCACCTTTCTTATCTTCGAATGTAATTCTTTCTTTTTGTGTATATAATAGAGGTGATATAGTAAGGTCTTTAGAAACATCTAATTTAGATGTCCAGTCTAATTGGTCACCTGTACCAATATAGTTTTGCCATGGTTCGATAACAAATTTATTAGGTATACTTCTATCAGGTGCCATAACTAATCTAAACTTAGATATAACATCTTTAATAAAATCCATCTGTAGATAATCACATGGGAAAGCAATACCAGGGTTACCTGATACCTCTTGTGTAACTCTTAATCTATTATTACCAGTAGTAATTTCACCACCGGTCCAATTTGAGTTACTATTTAACACCTGCATATCAATAAAAAATGCATCACCAACAACCGCAGTAATGTTTGAGGCTTGTAATGTAATACTACTAAAAACAAATTCAGGTAATTCTATGTCGTTTGGACCTATTACTTCAATATCTGCAAAATCTAATATAGTCTGGGTACCACCGGATGATTCCTTAATTAATCTAAATCTATATTCTACTTCACCAACAGCAGGTGGACCTACATCAAAGAAAGAAACAACTTGGAAACCTGATGCTATATCATACTTAGTAGGAGTAAATACAGTATATTCGTTTGCAGATAAGTTAAAACCAGTATTAGATTGATAATTGAATGATATTTTATCAATACCAGTGTCTGGTATATCTTGTGCTATGGAACTTCCCGCAGTAACTTGGGAATTTTGCAATATAGTTGCTTCCTCACCGAACGCACCGACGTATAAGTGACTGAATAAATTACTGTCTAGAAATTCAGAATTATAAGTAAAACCAGCGTTTTCAAATATTTTATCCCATACTGCTTTTACACGAATAGCAGGACGTAATCTATTAGTAATTAATGGATGAGAGTTTTGTGTAAAATGAATACCACTACCTAATGCAATTCTAGTTTGGTCTACAACTAAGTTATCATCGTATGAGTTACCAAAGTCAATTAATGGGTATAATACATCACCATCTTCTAAACCATCAGTAAGACCTCCTTCAGGAAATGCGTTCCAACTATTCTGTATATTACCTATTGTTGAGTTATGTGCTAAATTAGTTAAATTAAGGTCACACATAGGTGATTGACCAATAGATGAAGCAAAATCTCTAGTCGTACCTAAAAATAAAATCTCATAATCGACTGAATTATTATTCTCATCAATATAAACCTTTAATAATCGTATCTCACCAGTTTGATAAATGTCACTATCAACAATTATTTCAGCTGGTTGTTTTTGTGCTATATTAAAATCAAATCCATTAATGTCAAATGCAGTAACAAAGAAAGCACTGTTATTGCTAGTGGCTGGTATTCTAAATGTTTGACTATATACAGCAGTAGTATCAGTCGTAGTAATATCCTCGATTGATAACGTTAATTTGATAGGGTCTGTCTCATATAAATCCAGGTACCGTCTAGCACCTGCTTGACCATTATTTGCTTGTACTGCTAATTGAATCATCCATTTTGTATTTGTGGGTTCCAGGCTGTCTTAAAGCTAATCTCATGTTGGAATAATCGTTTACCTTGGTTTTGAGGTGTTTTTTCATCCCATGAATTAGATGTCAATACTACAGGTGTCCATGTTGTATCACCTTCAAATCGAACCATAACACTAGGTGAACGATATAAATGTTTAAGATATTCATTATCATATTCATTTAAATAACGGGTATTGGCTGTGTAATTTTCTTCTACTTGGGTAGCGAATGTTCCTTTACCTCTATCCCATGTATCAACATCAACAGTAGTACCACTCCAAGAAGGTGAAATAGCTGTAAATTCATTTCGTTCGATTGAATTTGTTTCTACATTACGTTTCTGGAATGAAAAATAATCATACTGACCAAAATCATTAATCCAGGCAACATCGATGATAGAATAATCTTTACCTTCACATGGTAATATGTTGAATCGATACCAATCAGATATTTCAATACAAGTTCCAGGACCACCAGGAGTATTATTAAGATAACAACATGCTGCAACATAGAAGTGAGTTAAATCAGTCGCACCTGCTACATTTGCATTATTGTAACCACATTTGAAATTAAGTACTCTATAATCTTCTTCTGGTTGGTTATTTTGAAACACTGTAGAATCAGGTCCACCACCGGTGGATGTAAGATTGAATATTTGTTGATGAAATAACTGTGTATTACCATCAAAACCCCAACAATCAAATTGCCTTATACCATTATAACCTGTAAATGGAGTACCAGTCCAGCCATTAACAAATCCTAAGCTATAATAATCACCTTCATTAATGTATATGTCATGTACAACTGCAGTTTGTGAAATCGCACCAGATGGAACACCATCAGTAATATCAGCGATTGCTGATAATGTTTCAAAGCTTAAACCAGTCCAGTTAGATGGGTAAGAACCGTGAATGTTACCAATACCTGCTGCTAAGAAGTCAATTCCTAAATCAGCAATAATTTTACATTCTTCTGGAGAAGCTAATTCACCAGTACCGATAATTCCGTCTTCTTCTCCCATAGCCTTAAATACTTTTAAGACTTCGTCGTCAGAAGCTGCGGTTAACTCGAGAGGTAATAGCACTTCTTCTTCATCATC
>UPTG01001207.1_pt1 | contig 19322 bp, 14 predicted proteins | sample 2160121 | NCBI WGS metagenome assembly UPTG01 (sample SAMN06266255, study PRJEB28933) | marine metagenome | isolation source: Columbia River Estuary | place: USA:Columbia River Estuary, USA | collected 2014-07-27
CCGAAGACAGCGGTTCGACAACATGCGACTTCAGGAGCATGTTGGTCGCCAGAGCGCAGCGACGGCGCCCCGAAGGGGTGAGAGCGCGCGAGGCAAGCGCGCTCGAAACAATCCGCCTGGTCCTACCAAAATTTTTAATCTCTATTTGCGGCAATCTTCGAAACGCTTGCGCCGTCTTGATCCAGCCTTCTGGTATCCTCTGAAAAAGCACTATCGGGCTCCGTGCAACCAGGGCACTCATCATGAGCACTCAAAAAATCGGATTTTTCGGGCTGATGAAGTCGTTCGACTCAGCCGAGTCGTCATTCAAAACCATTTCAGGCGGCGGCTTAACCGCTACCGTTAAGCATGAGCTCATGCGCGGCGTCACGATCGACCACTTGATCTGGTGGTTCCACAACATTGATCAGACCACCACCTTCAACGGGCGGGACTTCGACAGCAAACCCATCGACGCATACAAACTCTGGCACCCCCACGACCACATCAAAGTCAAATGGAAGAAAAAAATCACGGATGATGCGGGGCACATTCAACCAGGGTCTGTTATCGGTATTCACGAGACCTTCGGTGGTTTTGTGGTCAATGAGAGCAGTCTTATTACGCAGTTTGATCGAGAAGGCTTCCATTTTCAGATGGGCATCCTAGGACTCAAGATAGGCCACCTGCTCCATTTTTACCGAGAAATAGACGGCGGCGTGCTCTATGAGACAGAAATGGAAATCAAGTGCCGCGCCCCGTTGATCGGCAAATTGCTGACCTGGCTCGCCTGTCGATTCTTCGCTACGGAACTGAAAATTCGTGCCTGGATGCAGCACAACATCGAAGAATGCGGCGAAAGCGAAAAGTTCATCCCGCAGCTATACGAGCATAGCCGCACTGTAAATAGTGAATCAGGCAGGAGGGTTTCGGCCTCTGAGTGCATACCTACATCCAGCCATTGATGGTGACTTGGGCGAATGACACAGCGGCACTCAACCTCATAGAAAGCTCTGCACAAGCATGCGCAAGCCCGTCACCAGCAACATGACATCAAAGACTTTTTTCAGCCTCACCGCAGACAGGCCAACCGGCAGGAACAAATAATAAGAGCAAAGGCGCATTAAACTGCACCATACCTGTCATGTGACATGCTGAGCCGGTATACTCAAGACTTGCAGTGTCATTTGGAACGTGTAAAACATACACCTGCGATTTTTTTACAAACGAGACCATTATTTTGAAGTCACATTTTTCAGTCATCTGGGAATCGGTCGCCGACGCGGTCCCCGAACACATTGCACTCATTCAAGGCACACGCCAGATAACATGGCGAGACTATGAGCATCGTGCAGCGCAACTGGCACAGGCGCTGCTCGATGTGGGTTTGCGCAAAGATTCAAAGGTCGGTATGTATCTCTACAACTCTCCAGAGTATGCCGAGACTAATTTTGCTGCGCTGAAAATCGGCGGCGTGCCGATCAACGTCAACTATCGCTACCTCGATGAGGAACTCTATTATTTATTAGACAATGCCGACGCCGAAGCCTTGGTATTTCATAGCTCGCTGGGGGACCGAGTGGCTCGAATCTGCGATCGATTACCTCAGCTCAAGATCCTGATTTCTGTTGACGATGGTCCAACCGAAAGCGGCACAGACGGACCCTCGACAGCCATACCCTATGACACAGTGCTATCAGAGGCCTCTGGTGCTGCGCGGACAAACCCCATAGGCGACGAAATTTATATGCTCTACACCGGTGGTACGACCGGTATGCCGAAGGGCGTCATGTATCCGGTGACGGACTTTACCGAATTTTTCATGCGTGGCATGCCATCCATGATTGGTCTCGATCCTTTTGAGACCGCGGATGCATTTGCTCCGATGGCGCGCCAGATGGTGGATGCTAAGCAGGCCGTTGTAGCCATGTCGGGCCCCCCACTGATGCATGGCACCGGCTGTTGGTTAGGCTTGATGTTTCCGCACATGCTGGGTGGCACTTCAGTCTTGCTGGAAAGTCGAGGGTTCAAGCCTGAGGAAGTTTGGGACGCGGTTGATCGCAACCAAATCGCCCAAATGGTGATTGTCGGCGATGCCTTTGCCAAACCGCTCCTGCGGGCGTTAGAGGCAGAACCAGACCGCTGGAACACTTCCAGCCTGCGTCTGATGACCTCATCAGGTGCGATGTTCACAACGCCTGTGAAGCGGGGCCTGATCGAACACATCCCTGAGCTCGCGATTGCCGATGTACTCGGTTCAACGGAGGGCGGGATGGGTCAGTCGATCATGACCAAAGATACGCCCGCGAGCGAGACAGCGAAATTCAAGCTGCTACCGGTAGCGAAAGTCTTGTTGCCCGATTGCAGTCGAGAGGTGGTACCGGGTTCCGGTGAAGTGGGCGTAGTCGTACAAGCCGGTATGGTGCCCTTGGGGTATTACAAAGACCCCGACAAATCAGCGCGCACCTTCAAAGAAATAGACGGCAAGCGCTATGCGTTCCCGGGGGATATGGCAACGGTCGATACCGACGGCGGCATCAACCTGCTAGGCCGAGGATCGAACTGCATCAATACCGGCGGCGAAAAAGTGTTCCCGGAAGAAGTAGAAGAAGCACTGAAGCTTCATGATGCGGTGGAAGACGCGCTCGTCTTTGGTCTCGACGACGATCGATTTGGTAGCCGCGTGGCAGGCATTGCCTCACTGGAGACTACAGGTGCTGTTAGTGCTGACGATGTCTTAACCGCCACGCGCGGTCTGCTAGCCAGTTACAAGGTGCCCAAAGAGCTCCTCATCGTGCCCGCCGTGCCTCGCGCGCCGAACGGCAAGGCCGATTACAAAGCCGCAAAACAACTGCTCATGGACACAAAAAATACGCCGTAGCGGCAGCTTACCGTGACCAGACATGAGGCATGCTGCACCTTTTACCGCCAGGGCAGCACCCTGTGCAAGCTAGGAAGCTAAAAGACCCGCAACGATAAATAAAGTCGCCGCACCCGCTGCGCCTATGAGCGCATACGGTAACTGCGTGATGGCGTGGTCATGGGTCTTACAGCCCGCTCCCTGTGCACTCAAGATGGTGGAGTCTGAGTAAAAACAGGCATGGCTGCCTAGGCAACTCGCTGACAGCAGCGCGCCAATCATCAACGGCATAGGTACATCAAAGGCCTCTGCCAACGGAAAAGCCACGGGCATCGCAATGGCGATAACCCCCCAGTTTGACCCGGTCGTGCAGGCGACGAGCGATATCACGATAAACATCAGTGCCGGAAGCAATGCTGCCGAGAGATACGGTTCGATCCCCGCAATGACGTAGTCGGTCAAGCCGATAGCCTGGTTGGCTTCCACAAAAACAAATAGCGCGAGCAACATCGCCAAGACCGGAAGCATCGATTTTACGCCGTCTACACAGGTATCAAGCAATGTCGTCATTGGCATAACGCGCAGCACACTGTACTGCAGCAGCGTAACGATAATGCCGAGGATGACCCCCCGCAGCAAATCGACCGAAGGCATGATCGTAAAGAACAGTAAGGCGCCTATTGGCAAAAAGAACACACTCATCGTTGCTGTTTCCGAGGCTTCAACCGCTAACAAAGGGTCTTCGACCACACCCAGATCACCCAGCTCTTCTGCTCGCGCTTCAGCCGTCCGCATTGCACCCATGAGTGGTATGGCACCCACTATCACCAGTGGGACCACGACGATCGCCAACAAGGGATAAAACATATAAGGAATGGATTCCACAAACAGCGCGATACCCTGCCCCGACTCGGCCACCCCATTTTTCTCAAGTAACCCTGCAAAGTAGACCCCCCAACTGGAGATGGGAATCAAAAGGCACATGGGGGCAGCTGTGGAATCCACCACATACGCCAGCATTTCTCGCGAGGTTTTAAATCGATCAGTGACCGATTTCATTGTGGCGCCCACGGTCAACGAGTTGAGATAGTCGTCAAGAAATATGGCCAGTCCGAGTACCCAGGTCGCCAACAGGCTGCTGCGCTTACCCTGCAGTTTGGGGGCCAGCCATTCTCCAAACGCATAGGCGCCACCACCCTTCACCAGCAACGCAATGAAGCTGCCATAGAGACCACAGACCAGCAGTACCCAGGCGGTTGATTCGTCGGCCAGGACCTGGGTGGTCACGACGGCCAGACGATCAGCAAATTGCCAGCCATCCATAATTAGAAACGCCAAGATGGCACCGCAGATCACCGATTCCAGTGTTCTGTGACTCCAAATAGCCAACAGCAATACCAAGGCTGTGGGTATGAGACTGACTGCTCCGTAATCCACCTACGCTCCTTTATGTCGGAACACATCGCATCGGCACTTCTGCTGCCCCCAGTATGCCGGATAACCGACGAAAACAACCGCTTCGATCAGGCAGGCAGCAGGATGAAGATTCGCTCGCCTCCCCATTCGGCGGGGCATCCCGCCTCAAAAGCGTTACGATCGCAACAGGCGCGTCCCAGCGTGATAGACAGTGTCAACGTGAACCGTCTCGGGGCATCCTGAGCTTCCCCCCTATGCGACTTTGTTCATCGTGATCGTTTGCCAGTTGGTATATTCCATCAGCCCGTGCAATGAGTTTTCACAACCCAGTCCGGATTGTTTATGCCCACCAAAGGCCTGAAACGGCGAGTACTGGTGAACCTCGTTGAGCCACACCGTCCCCGCCTCTAACTGCTTACCAATGCGCTCTATCGCAGCGAGGTCTTTACCCCAGACTGAGGCTCCCAATCCGTAAATCGTATCGTTAGCTCGAGCAATCACATCGGCCTCGTCAGACCACTTCATCAACGGGAGGATGGGACCAAACGGCTCCTCACGAACAATGCGCGAATCATCTGGGGGGTTATCAACCAGTGATACGGGGACAAACCATCCTGCCGCCTTCTCATCAATCTCGCCGCCCAGTGCGAAGGTATAGCCATTAACATGACAGTCGGCAAAGTAGTCCTGAACTTTGCCGTATTGCATGGAGTTTTGGATCGGACCGAGATCGGTATCCGCTTCGGCGCCATCACCTACTTTGACGTGATGCGTAATAAAATCGGCGAGCGCATCCCGCACCTCGTCGTACACATCCTCATGAATGTAAAGCCGCTTGGTCGAATTGCAAAACTGCGCATTATTCTGAAACGCTGCCCAAAATAATTGCGGTGCCAAGGCCTTAGCATCCACATCGGGCAACACGATGGCGGGATCATTCCCCCCTAACTCAAGCGTGACCCGCTTAATCGTTGCCGACGCCGACTTCATAACGTGTCGACCCGTCTCAGTCGACCCTGTGAAGGCAATCTTATTGATATCAGGATGTGTCGTCATCCACACACCCAGGTCATCACCGCCGCTCAACGCACTGATGACCCCCGGCGGAAATGCCTGTTGTGCCAGTTCTACCAATTTTAAGTTACACAGCGGTGTATAGGGAGAGGGTTTCAGAATCATCGTACTGCCCGACATTAATGCCGGTGCAATCTTCCATATCGCCAGCAAGATTGGAAAATTCCACGGCACGATCGCCCCGACCACGCCGACTGGGGTAAACCGCGTCACCACGCGGCGATCATCGGTGTCCTCAACCACCTCGTCGGGCAGCCTTTGTGAGGCCACTGCACGCAGCCAGGCAACGGAACCCAGTACTTCCCACTCTGCCCCCGCTCGAGGCTTTCCCTGTTCACGGGTCAACAACGACATAAAGGCATCGGCATGCGCTTCCAGTAAATCGGCGTAAGTCTCTAGTGCCGCCTGTCTGTCGTTGGCGGCGGTTGTACCCCATGTTTTGAGCGCAATGTGCGCCGACTGAACGGTCTCATCGAGCTGTTTTTGAGACGCATCAGGTACCTGAGCAAAGACCGACCGAGTAGCAGGATTGTAAACAGGCTGAGTTTGCTCCGTCGTGACGAATTGACCATTAATCGTCATCACAAAGTCACTGTCAATTTTCATAGCTGGTTCTCCCAATGATGCTACTTATCTAATTTTTTCAGCTCGCGGCGCATCACTTTGCCGGTGCTGGTTTTCGGCAAATCATCAACAAACTGCACTGCACGAGGTACTTTGTAGGCAGCTAAATGCTCGCGACAGTAGGCAATGACATTCTCTGTATCGGGCTGGGTTCCCGTTTTAGGGACGATATAGGCCTTGGCCAATTCCCCTTTTTCGAGGTCCGGGATACTCCCCACTGCCACCAGCGCAACGTCTGGATGCCCCGCAACCACTCGCTCGATCTCAGCGGGATACACGTTGTAGCCGGCCGTCAGAATCATGTCTTTTTTACGATCAACGATAAAAATGCAGCCGTCTTCGTCCATAGAAGCCACGTCCCCGGTATGTAACCAACCGTCGGGCTCAATCGTCTCGCGGGTTGCCTGCTCATTACCGTAATAGCCTTGCATGACAATCCCGCCCTTGATCATCAGCTCACCCACTTCGCCCAGCGGTAGTGTTTGGTTAGCATCTTCGGTATGAGCGATCCTTGCTTCTGTGTAAGGCAACGCCACACCAATAGAACCGTGTTTCACCGGCCCGTTAGAGGCAAAAGTACTGCCTAATCCCCCTAACTCGGTCATCCCCCACAGCTCTATCAACGGGCAGCCAAAGCGCGCTTCCACTTCCTCCATTTTAGGCTTCGGCATGGTCTGTCCACCCACGGTGCAACAGCGCAGCGACGATAGGTCGTAACGATCAAACTCAGGGTTATTCAGAAGAAACATGAACATAGTAGGGACACCCTCAAACATGGTGGCTCTATGCTCTTGAATACTTTTTAGGATCGTCTGCTCTTCAAAAGTTGGGTGCAGCACCAGTGTCATGCCATTTTGAATAGCACCACTCATGACGACATTTCCGTAAACATGGGGGCATGGCAAAGCAGTCACCACCGTATCGTGGTCATTGCGCTGATGCATTAAGGCCGTCATGGCCACGTTCAAGACAATGCTGCGGTGAGACAGGCAAGCACCCTTGGGATGGCCGGTGGTACCCGACGTGTAGCCAATAGTTGATAGGCTATTAGGATCGATATCGGGTATTTGAAAGGCGTCGCTACCCGCCGCCAAGAGCTCGTTAAATGACAACATACCCACAGGCAACGCCGCATCACCGAAGGCAATCAATTCTCTGACCTGAGCGTTTTCTTTGACGCTTTTCAGTGACAGCGCTTTTTCATGGGAGGCGATAACAATAGAAGCACCGCAATCATTGGCAACAAACTCCACCTCGCTGGGAGTGAGCATGACATTGATGGGGTTGATGACTGCTCCAGTTTTCAGCGCACCGTAATAACTCACCACCCATTCCCAGCAGTTGCCGGAATAGAGCGTGACCCGATCACCAGGTTGAATACCCAAGGCCGTCAGGGCGTTAGCAAAACCATTGCTCAGTTTCTCCAGATCATTAAAAGACAGTGATCGATCGGGTAACACTAGCGCGGTTTTATCACCAAATTGCTTGGCGGCTTGAGCAGGAATGTGGCCAATCGATGAAATCAAAATACCGATCCTCCGCAATACCCAATGCAAACACCCCCACCCGCATTAAGACTTGAACGACAACCCAAACCGAGTAGGTGAAAACTCACGGCCCTCATGCCAACACCTCGTCAACCGCTCTAATTGCGGCATCAATGGCCGACTGCACATAAGCCTGAGCCTCGGAATCGGAGTTGGCGATGCTGATGCGGCCAATCGGTGCCCGACCCAGTTCGTGAGGGGCCTCACCCTCGGGCCAAACGGGATCATGCAATTCCATGTATTCATAGGCGTAGCCATGGGCCCAACGGTTCGCCGTAATCGCCTCAACGTCGGTTTCTGCGTTAAAACCCGTTGCGCCAAACATGCCCGACAGCTGACTCAGCGTGGCTGCCTCAATATCTTCAAAAGACATTGATAACAATTGGTGTCTGCCCAAGCGGTATAAATCTCGAGAAGATTGATCTCCAGAAGCTGGGGGCGCCGCAGCATGAATCATCCACATTACAAGAGGGTCATCGACCTTAGTGGGCGGTTGAAAATTGCCTTGGGACACTGGAGGCGCTGTGGCTACGAGGCTATAGAAGCTGCCGGGGCACTGATAACTCGATACTCCAGCCTTGCGGATTGCAGCGCCTGATCGCAACAAAACGTTGGTGCAAATGAAGGGCACCTTTACCCCGTAGGCCAAGCTTTCTTTTTGCGCAGGGGGTAACTCAGGGCATAAATGCGGCACCATACCGCCGTACCCGGCGAGTATGCAGCGCTTTGCCCGAACGGTTTGTGCGTTACCAGCAACCACATAAGAAGCGTCGACAAGACCGTCGTCTCGATTACGCACATTAACTACCGTGCTGTTAAGACGGAGCCGCACCGGCGCTCCCTCTCGGTCTAACTGCGCGTAGTCAAAGGTGCTAGTGACAATATTTTCCTCAGTATTAGCCGCAGCCACTGCAGGAATTAAGTGCCGCACCAAAAGTCGGGCAACCGATGCGTTGCCATCGGGGTATATGGGATAACGATCGGCTTCAGAATATTCGGCCTCCGCATTTTCTTTAATAGCATCTGGCGCCTCCGGTGTATGCGGCAGTAAAGCGGCGGCACCGGGAGCACCAGTATATAGAGCTTCATAAATGGAAACGCTCGCAACGCTCACACCAAATAGCGATTTTATCCACGGTTCTGTAATTTGAACGGCCCCCGGGGAGAGTCCCACGTACTCTGATAAAAAGCTTCCGTAGGACGTGCTGTGCATAAACGCCTCGCGTTCTTGCGCTGACATTTCTGGTAAAAAATCCTGCTCGCCGCTAATAAGATTAATCAGACCTTGCTCATCGGACAGCGGCAGCTGCAGTGAGCGAATTGCCGATTGAAAATCTCCCGCGCCCGCCCAAGTGAGGTTCCACTGACCGTTCATTGCTCTATCGGTCCCGTAGACCGAGGCAGTCAAATACAATCCATGTGAAGACATAAGATCGTGAATCACATAGTCGGGCTCAATAGCTTGACGCAGAGAGGTGAAATCAACGCCAATTTCTTCTAGTAGTGATCGCGCTGAATCACCCATAGCAGCTTGCTCTAGATTTAGGCTGCCCCCAACACCCAATAGTGTTCTGCCATCAGCATTGAATTCATTCCGCCTAGCATGACCGCCAAAATCGTCATGATTGTCTAGCAACAGAATTTTCGCAGCCGCACCAAATCGCTTGCGAAAAAGATACGCTGCCGTCAGACCACTGATACCAGCCCCCACCACAACGAGGTCGTAAACATTGTCGACGTCTTCAAATTCAGTTGGACGCTGGCCGCCTCTTGCCAAAGCATGGGCCACGTCATAAGACCCCGGTTGGTTACCGCGAAGCCCCGTGAGAGTCGGTGGGTAAACAGCATCGGAAATCCCATCGAGGTTATGCTCACCGAAAACGTAGTGAGGAGAGAGGGCGGCGGCGCCCCCCATCAACGCAACGCCATCCAGAAAATCTCGTCGTGTAATCTTAAGCTTTTTATCTTTCTTCACCGCCATGCTTCCTCAGACTGTCAGCCTTCGTCGATATTCCAGGCCTTGGTCTCAACAATAATTTTTTCGCGATACTTCACAGGCATATCCCAGGTACCTGTCCAGCCCTTTGGCACCAAAAAACTGTCTCCCACACCGAAGGTTTTCGGGCTTCCACCCTTTGTAGTCAGTATTACTTCTCCCTCGATGACGAAGACATATTCGTCGTAGGGAAACGGAGCGCCGACCTCCAAAAGCGCGGCCTCAGCGCCATACAAAACTGAGACCAACTGCCCTTCATGCAACACTTTTTGCCCGTGGGCATTGGTACCTGTAATCACGACGCCGTCAGGCCAGGGAGGAAGACTGTCCAACTCGGTTTGCTGCAGTGCGTCGGCCAACAGCGGAAGCACTGTTGGAGCACCAGACTCTGAGTTTTTAGGTCCGGCGAATAGCGGCGCCAGCAAGCTTTCCGAGGCTTCCCACTGCTCGCTTTCAACGACGATCAGCTCTCTGAAACGACTGGGCATTTCCCAGGTACCCGTCCACCCCTCTGGAACAAGAAACTGGTCGCCGGTTTGATACTCCTGACGCACACCCTCGCTTGAGGTCAACACGACGCTGCCCTCAAGCACCAGCACATACTCATCATAGGTATACGGTATCGCCACATCGATAGTTGCCGGCATTGCTTCATACAGGGCAATCACAAACTCGCCCTCATGAAGTATTTTTTGCCGGTGTTCATTGGTGCCCGACAGCACCATGTCGTCGGGCCAGGGCGGAATACTCTCCAGTGTCATTTCTTTCAGAGACGTTGAGTTAAGGGAGAGTATTTCGGTCGCTGCGTGCGCAACTGCAGACATCAAGCCCCCTCCAATTAGCCAACCCAAACAAACAGCCCTGATAATGGAGTAACACATAGCCAGTCCTCGCCGGGGTAATCAGAAGTAGAGATTGAATTCGGCACGCATCATTCGCTTATAACCCCAGTGCAATTGGTCTCCCCAACCGAAGTCCGCGCGGAGCGTCGCATAGTCTTCGTCAGTAATATTGTCGGCGGCGAGAGAGAGATCCCAACGCGCACTTGCCGGTTGGTAGGTCACCTTGGCGTTGAGTAAACCGTAGGACTTTTCTTCAGACGCGTTGTCAATGTCGTGGTAAAACTCGCCCGTGTAGTTATACATGGCAAACCAGTTGAGGCTGCCACCTAAAAAGGCGTGGTCAATATTTGCACCGATCGAAAAGGTATCCTCCGGTGCATAGGCTAGGGTTTGACCACTCAGGGGCCCGTCTACGATTTCTGTATCCATATGCGAATAGTTCGCCATCAAAATAATGCCGTCGGTGAGCGCATAAGAAAGCTCTCCTTCAAAACCCTTCGTCTCCGCGTTACCGGCATCTCGGATCTGCTGCCCGTCATCAAAACTAAAGAGAGCGACCTGAAGCGATTCATAGTCAGTGAAATAAATGGAACCATTAAACTGCATACGCCCATCCAATAAGGATGACTTTAATCCCAGCTCGTAGGCGATGCTGGTCTCGGGATCGAAAGAAACGAGTGTCTCGGCGATAAAATCGCCATCCAAATCTGCTACCGACGTGTTGAAGCCGCCACCTTTGTACCCCTGCGACACGCTCGCAAACACCATGGTGTCGTCACTCATATTGTATTGTGCTACGAGACGCGAGGTGAACTCGTCCCAGTCCTTCTCATCGCATAGTGGTCCGTCGGTGGGTCCACCGGAATCTCCAAAGTCGTCGACCAACGTATTGGTACACCAATCCTTCTCATCTGAATTCCATCGCAGTCCGGCGATGAGTGCGAGTCGATCGCTCATCTGCCAAGTCACGTCACCATAGATGCCAAACGATTTATTCTCTGCCCTACTCTCAATGCGTTGACTGCCGATAGGGAATCCCAGTGCCGTCGCCACGTAATCGACCTCCCATCGAGAATTATCGAGATCCTCCGTGTAGTAACTAACCCCCGTAAACCAGGTCAATCGGTCGGTTTCGCCGTTCAAACGGAATTCCTGATAAAAGGTGTCGGCGTCACCACCCAAACCCACGGGGATGTCCAGACCTCCGACCGCTCCGCCGAGCAGCGCCATATCGATTGCTAAGTCATCGGCCGTTCCGTCTACGTCCTCGAAGTAATCGTTCTCTCCATGTCGCGCATCGGTAATCGATACCAGTGTGAGAGATTCATTGATCGCCCAAGTCAAGCGCAGACCAAACCCATCATCCTCATTTTGTTCAAAATTGGGCTGGTTAATCGCAAATCGATCCGGATACTCCACCCCTGGTTGAGCTAGATTGGTTGGGATATTAATCGCGCTGGTGTAATTGGTCTTCGCTTTGCCATAATTGAATTTAATCAGCGCTTCCAAATTGTCCGTCACATCCCAGCGCGCCGAGACACGAACCACATCGCTCTCGGTATACATGTCGTCACCGCTATTCACTTCGGTCCACATGCCGTCCCACTCTTGATGTTGGTAGGCGAGGCGCAAGGCAAAGGAGTCACTCACCGCCCAATTTCCCACCACCTCGTAGCGCTGCTGACCCTCATCACCCACCGCGACGCCCAGACGCAGCTCATTCTCATCACCCGGTTTATTGGTGATCAGGCTCACCGCACCCGCGGCGGCATTGCGGCCGAATAATGTGCCCTGCGGGCCCTTCACCACCTCTATCCGGTTGATGTCAAAAAAATTGGTGGAAGCAAAGATGTTGCGCCCAACATAACTGTCATCTACGAAAACACCAACGGACGGCTCCGACCCAATGGTCCAATCATTGCTACCAATGCCGCGAATAGCCCAGCTATTGGTTGCCAGGCCATAATCAGCGCCCGTCAGTCCAGGCACCATGGGAATGACCTCGGTGATGGTATTGATCCCGGTTTTTTCAAGCAGTTCCTCATTGACTGCACTGATAGCAATGGGCACATCCTGTAGGCTCTGCTCCCGCTTCTGTGCACTGACCAAGACTTCTTCTAACTGGGCACTCACCATGCTGCTCAAGGTAAGCGCTGATATAGCAACAAGCATTTTCTTATTTGCGTTTTTCACAGGTGATCTCCTGATTGGTTTCAATAAGCTCTTTTGACAGCAAGCACGTGCCGCCAGCGGGAAATAGGATCCTCTCTCCGTCATCGTGACCGGACTCTTTAGTTTGATCGCCGAAAAATGGCGATCATGATCAGTATTAAAAGCAGTAACGGGATAATCGACATGCCAAAAGACATTTCAATTTCGGGTGCGCCAACCACACCCCATAACAGCAACACAAAGGCCAGGTTAAATCCCAGGCCAAACAGTCCCAGCGATAGGGACGCAAACCTTGATGCCCAATCGCGATCGTAGAGGGGAGCCATCGTCAGAAGCGCAGACAGTGAATAGAGCCAGAAGCCCAAATAGTCAAAAGAGGTGTAAAGCGAAAAAGGAATCGACACATTGAGGAGCGGTAACAGCGTGGCAGCCATCGCAGCGCCCGCCCCACCCGAATCAGCCGCTTCAGCGAGTAAAGGAATAGTCCACACCGCCATAAATTTTGGGATCACAAAGGCCATTGTCGCCATGACAGCCGCACCCGCGGCCAGCAGCGCGTTCAGGGGGTTTTTCTGGCGCACTCGCCATGCAATGGCGAGGAAAAGGCCGGATAAAGCAAGCATCGCAATGATTTGATTGGCCCAGCCGGCAACGAAGGCATTCCGATTGGCCACAAGCCAACTCACCCGTTCAGCCTGTGTGGCGTCGTAGCCGTTGGGAACATCTAACGGGAGTGCTATCGCCAGGCAACCTGTCGCGATACAGATCACTGCAGACCACAATCCAAAGCGATTGATCTGATGGTCCAAAGGTGAACACTCTGCAGTGTGTTGGTTCATATTGGCGGTCATCCTGTCCACGAGGTGAACTACTTCATGAAAAAGCTTTTACATGTCGACCGACAGGCTATAACCTGTCGACTGACATGTAAAGCGCAAAATAGCGTGTCGAGCAAAATCGAACAGCGGAGTCGCATATGCCCAGCCGCGGCACACTAAGCGCAGTCATAGGCGATGTGAGCCTAGGTACTACCTCGCTGGGATCTTTTAAACTGATGGGGCGAGCCTTAACGAGTGCATCGCCCGGCCACTACCCAAACAAGAAAACGGGGCTTAAATGACAAGACGTATTAAACGCCGAGATTTTTTAAACGGCGCCGCCATCGGTACGGGGGGCCTCCTGCTCGCCGGATGTAACAGAGACCCCATAACAGACGAACCGATGTCGGTTGAGACGCCTCGACCCTTTAGCCCGCCTGGCACCTCGGATTATTACCCCCCCACTCTGACCGGTATGCGAGGGAGTCACGAAGGCTCCTATGAAGTTGCCCACGAGTTAGCCTGGCGGGGCAACAAGCCTGAACGCTATGAGGCGCTGAACGAGCATTATGACCTGATCGTGGTCGGCGCAGGCATGAGCGGGCTGGCAGCGGCTCGCTACTATCAACAAAAAATGGGCGATGATGCACGCATCCTAATACTCGACAATCATGACGACTTTGGTGGTCACGCTAAGCGCAATGAATTCCACCAGGATGGGAGAATGATGCTCAGCCTTGGTGGAGCACAAAACATCGAGGCCCTGAGTCACTATAGCGATGCCGCCCGCGGGCTGATGGAAGACATTGGCATTGATGACGATTTCATCGATTTCATGGACCGGCAAACGCCAGAGGATCTGTTCCTAGCGGGCAAATTGCAGGCAGACAATGGCATTGCTATGCCCGGCGCAGACGGCCATGTGACCGTTGGGGGGAATTGGCTGGCCGCTATGTTTGGTGGCAAGGATTACGAAAAATCTGTACGCGCCTTGCCCCTGCCGGAGCCAGAGCAAGACAAGCTAATCAACTTTTTCGCCGGCCACCAAGACTGCCTGGATGACCTCTCCCTGAGCGAAAAATGGGAATACATTAATACCACCAGCTACAACCGCTACCTAGTGGATAAGGTCGGTCTGGACGAGTCTACTCTGCCGATTATGAATGCCATCCTTATCCACCTCAACGGCGTCTCGGGGTGGAACCTGACGGTGCTCGAGGGACTGACCTTGGGCGGCACGGGCATCAAGTCAATGGGCTGGGTGGGCAAGGCCACAGCGATGCTGGCAGAAGTGACTCTGAGCAAACTACTCAGTGTCGATATGTTCCCCGACGGTAATGCCTCTGTCGCACGCTTACTGGTACAGAAGCTGATACCTGCAGTAGCACCGGACATGCAGGGTCGAGAAGACGTGGTCATTACCCGTTTTAACTACGGCGCCCTCGATCGAGAGACCAATACCACACGACTACGGCTCAACAGCACTGCGGTTGGCGTGCGCAACAACGACAATCAGGTTGAGGTGGATTATGTGCAGCAGGGTAAGGCTCAGCGAGTCACCGCTGACCACTGCGTACTGGCCTGCTATAACGCCCTCATCCCTCACCTGTGCCCTGAGATGCCCGACACCCAAAAAGAGGGGCTGAGCTATGGGGTCAAAACCCCCTTCGTCTATGCCAACGTGCAACTGGAAAATGGCCGAGCCTACTCCAAACTAGACGCCACCTTGTTTCAGTGCCCCTATGACCCCTTTCAGTGGGTCAGCACCGCACCTACCGTCGCGGTGGGCGGCTATGAGCCTCCCCGTGGGCCAGATGACCCCATGGTCGTATTCATGATGCACTCTCCCATGACCGGACCTGAACAATCTGCGTCCTGCCGGGACCAACTGCGAAGGGCCCGCCACCAAATCTATAGCACGGCTTATGCTGACTACGAACAGCAAATACGTCAGCAGCTGCAATCAATACTGGGTAAACACGGCTTCAACCACGAGACCGATATTCGGGCGATCACCGTCAATCGCATTCCTCACGGCTACGCTTATGTGTATTTGGGCCTGTATGACCCGAAATGGGAGGAAGGGCAAGCACCCCACGAAATAGGCCGCGCGCAGTTTGGGCGTATCTCTATTGCCAACACCGATTCCGAGGCGACCCCTCTCATGAATCTAGCATTTGATGCTGCCTGGCGAGCCGTTGAGGAACAGACCGGTTAAATCAACGGTCTAGCCGCGACTAAAACAGCGGATTTAAATTTCGAACTCACCTGCTGAGGAGCAAACTCATGGGGACAAGCACGGACAAAAGCGTTTTCACGGGGGTACTGTTGACGATATGGCTCCTCGGTCAATCGATTGCGGTGGCCGAGGAGAGCGGCCGGCCCGACAACCTGACCTTAGCGTCCTTTCAGTTCGGACCTCTCAACCGCTGGGCGTTCAGCCACATGCGCGAGGTGATCCCCACGGTGAATATCCCTCGTGACCCGACTCGGTTCCTTGTGCTTGAAAACAGCAGTGACCTCGTTACGGATTTTTCCGTCGAATTTCAAGGGCGCGAGCAGTCGATCGATCACATCGCCGAGCAACAGTACATCGATGGTCTGCTGATTCTCAAAGATGGCGACATAGTGTTCGAGAAGTACTTCGGCCATCTCAAGCCAGATCTTCCGCACTTAATGAATTCTGTGTCCAAATCTGTCGTCGCTTTGGTGGCGGGAAAACTCGCGGCACAGGGAGTCATCGACCTCGATAAGCCGGTGTCCCATTACGTCCCTGCCCTTGCTAAAAGCGGCTATGCCCCCGACTCGCTGCAAACTGTGCTCGACATGCGCGACGGGTCTGACTACACCGAAGATTATCCGGATTTCACCACAACGTTCCGACTTCAAGACTGCGCGATCGGTTGGACGGATGCTGATTACTGTCCAGAGAATGGCCCCGTCGGCCTTTATGAATTGCTTCCAACGGTGGGGCGAGATGAATCAAAGTTGGGGAAATTCAGCTACCGGTCGGGTTCGACTAACGTCATAGGCTGGGTGCTGGAAGCGGCGACAGGACAACCACTGGCAGAGCTCATTTCAGAACATGTTTGGCAGCCAATGGGGGCCGAATTTGATGCCAACATCACCGTCGATAAAGGCGGCTTTGTTTTGGCCGACCATGGCATGAGTTCCACCCTGCGTGATCTTACGCGTTTCGGACTCCTAGTTTTGAACGACGGGAAGGCACTGGGCAAAGAGGTGATTCCTGCCCCATTTATTCAGGACATATTGGCACAGCAAGGGGATTCCAACTGGCCCTACCCAGCACTCGAAGGATACACGCCCTCTTACCGCTCATTTTGGTGGGGCGAGGGGAATCCTGGTGGTGACGTGAGTGGCTATGGCATACACGGCCAATTTGTTCGCGTGGTGCCCGAGGCCGATCTTGTGATTGCCCTGTATTCCACATGGCCACGTGCCGACGGCGACGGTGAGACACACGGCTGGGCTGCGTCAGCTGAGCTCATGGAGGCGTTGATCACTGCATTTCGGTGATGCGCCGATCAGTGCCTCAATCAGCCGTGCAACGCGTCATGTCGCCTTTGTGGGTTTAAAGCAATAACGGAGGTTAAAAGACAAGGCTCATTGGTAGCAGACCTCACACATCGGTGCGGTGCGATCGAGGGATCTAGCCGCGGGATATTAATGACAAACAGGGTCCAGGTTAGGAGCCGCCATAACGTTCGTCGACTAGGCTAAGTATGGTTTTTCTGACCGCAGATCTGTTCTTCTCCCAACGTCGACCCTGACCCACAAACAGGGACTCTCCCTCCACTAGGCTTAAGAGCATGAGCGCCTCTGCGCGGGCATTAACGACGCTCTGTTTTGTCATCAGCGTCTCAAGCTTCATCAAGAATTTGGCGTAAACCTCCTCTAGCAGGTCGGATACCAAAGGCTCTACCTGCTCCATCGCCCATAGCTGAGCCCAAAGCCGGTCACTGAATAAATTATCTGAGGTACCCACGTGCTCATCCAACATGAACTCAATCAAATTTCTGATAGAAGACTCTTGGGCAGATCCTTCCGAAGCGTCAAATGCAGAAATGATTTCAGCCTCGATGTACTCCACTAGGGCGATTAACAACGCATCCCACGTGCGGAAATGGTACTGGAGCGCACCCAACTTCATCCCGCTCGCCCGTGCCAGAGCCCGCATGCTAAGACTGCCATACCCCTCATCGGCAATGAGCTCGATCGCCGAACGCAAGATCTCAGTTTTTCGATCTATCTTCATGTCCAGTATGGTACCTCGGCCGTCGGGAACAGCATCACCCTTCAACGGTAACACGCACAGTAGCGAGCACCATAGTTTGCCAGCCCTTTGCGCCTCTATAGACCGGTTCGATACTCATGGCGTTTCATGGTTGTCGGCAGACGGCACGCGCGCAATGGCATCATGGCTAGCGAGGTGTATTCGCCTTGGGGTGCACAAAAAGGCGTGATGATTATCGCTGTGCGGTGACGCTACGCACCGGAATGACGCGCAGACCCACTCAAGGACAGCGTTTTTATTGTCTCGACAAGCTTGGGCACGTCATTGAACTCTTCAATCAGTGATGCCAGCTGCACCGTACGCTCTTTGTAATGCAAAATAGCCGGCAGCACGGGAACACGGGCCGCTGAGGCAATCCTCGCAAATCCCTGCTTAAACTCTCCTGAAGCACCTCGCGTGCCTTGTGGCGTCACGCCCAGCACTAAGCGAGAGCGACGGCTAAATTCGGCACTCATTTGCTCGACCAATCCCTGGGCACTGCGACGGTCAACAGGTATACCACCCAAGCCTCGGAGGATGGGCCCTAAAGGAAACCAAAACAGAGTGTGTTTCATCATAAAGCTCGACTTCAAGCCTAAGGACCAAAGCACAGCAATCGTCAGGATAAAATCCATATTTGAGCTGTGAGGCATCAAGGCAACGACAAACTTGGGCCGATCGGGAAACTCACCGCTGATGCGCCAACCCATGGTCCTGAGCGTCAATCGGCCAATCACCCGAGTAAATGGGTTATAACCCTGTGGCAACTGACTGCCTAGTTTCTGCCACTGCATGCTTCATAGGCTCCGATAGGTTTCATCACTCGCATTGCGCACGCTTTGCCTTATCGCGCAGCACAATCGTTAGCGGGCAGAAGTGTCACGAACCACGCCGCAGTCATTCAGCGCGCTGTCACTCCGCGATGAACTGCCGCTGATAGGTACTATAGCAGGGCTGAGCTCGGCATACGCAAGCGAGCTCGCTGGCAACATGCTACGTGCGCCATGAGCGATACCCGCACCCGCCATCGATGGGCAAATACCAAGCCAACAGGTGAGGTGTCATAGGGACTAAGCAGGTCAGAATGTGCTACGGGACGACCTCGGCAACCCGCGAATAAGGCGGGTTGTAGCGGCGCTAACGGCCAAAATCGAGCGTCAGTAACAGCCGTCTTTGTCCCGGCAAGACATTGGGAGAGCGATGGACCAGCCCAGCACCCTCATTACCGATCCATGCCTCACCCTTCAGCAGGGCGACGTCACCAACGGCTAATTGCTGGACCTCATCTCGATGCCGAAAAAGCCCCGATTTGTCGTCAGCAAGTCCTTGATTACCGGTGCCCAATTTTGTTCTGTCGACGCCATCATGGTTTAACCACTCGGTGGTCGGACCGCAGTACGTGGACACCAGCCGGCAAGGCACTGCATCAACATGAAATCGAGGACACATCGCCCTTTCAAGCACGGCCAAACGCAGTCCGGCCCGGTGCAGATCAAATAAACAACAAAACATGTCTACCAGCTCTGCAATATCCTCCGCCAGAGCACTGAAGTCACCGTCAGGCAGCGCGGCGCTAACACACTCATAAGCGGAAGCCGGTGATGTCATCAAACTCAATGCGTAACCAGGATGGGACGCGATAAAGGTCTGTATCGAGACGTCAAAAGCGGATGCATGGGTCCGCTGCCAAATCGCGATAT
>UPTG01001213.1_pt1 | contig 19278 bp, 18 predicted proteins | sample 2160121 | NCBI WGS metagenome assembly UPTG01 (sample SAMN06266255, study PRJEB28933) | marine metagenome | isolation source: Columbia River Estuary | place: USA:Columbia River Estuary, USA | collected 2014-07-27
CTAATATTTTTTCTCTTATCGATTCATTTTTTGCAATTTGAGAAGCAAGTTTCCCAATTAATTCTGATCGAATTAAATCTGTTATGTCCTTACTACCTAAGAAAACTTTTTCATCAGCAAAATTAATTTCTAATCCATCAATTAACTCTAATATTTGAGTAATTTGATTTGTGTCCAGACCCTCAGTATTTGCGTTTAAAGCAATAATTCTATAGATGGCTCCTGAATCGAGGTAGCGGAACCCTAGAGTTTTAGATACCAGTTTAGATATTGTGCCTTTTCCAGAACCAGCTGGCCCATCAATGGTAACGACGAAAGGTTTTGTATGGCTGTTATTCAATGACAGATTTTAAATCTTTGAAGTAATCAGGATAAGTTTTGTTAACACAATTTGGATCCTGAATAGTAATGTTCAGATTTTTAAGGCAAAAAAGGGAGAAGCACATTGCAATCCTATGATCATTATAAGTTTTAATAGAGATATTATCATTGAGTTGTTTTTGTGGAAAAATTGTCATTGAGTCGTGAGTCGTTGAAACCTCAACACCCATTTTGGTTAATTCATTATCCATTGCTAAGATTCTGTCTGTTTCTTTAACTCTCCAGCTTCCTATATTTTTTAGCTTTGTTGGCTTGTCAGCAAATACTGCCATTATAGCTAGTGTCATTGCAGCATCTGGAATTTCTATACAGTCTATTTCAAGGCCTTTTAAGTTTGAAGCCTTTGACACTTGAATAGAGTCAGATTTATATTCAATTTTTGCACCCATTTTGGAAATGATATCTAAAAATTTGAGATCGCCTTGAATACTATCTTTATTTATACCTTTTATCTCAATTGAACCTGCCAGGGAAGCAGCAGCAAAAAAGTAAGAGGCTGATGATGCATCTCCTTCAACAAAAATTTTAGTTGGGTTTCTATATATGGAATCTTTTTTTAAAGAGAATAAACGCCAATTATCATTGTTATAAAAAATATTAAATTTTGTAAGCAACTTTAGAGTTATATCAATATATGGTTTTGAAATTAAATCACCAATAACTTCAATATTAAATTCATTATTTGAAATTGGACCTGCGATCAAAAGTGCTGTGAGATATTGACTTGATATGTCGCCTTTAATTTGAATGGGTTCTGAGATTTCGATTGAACTATTATTAATAGTAATAGGCGGGTAGCCATGATTTTTCTCATACTGAATACTTGACCCCATTTGTTCTAATGCATCGACTAGATCTTTAATAGGTCTCTCGTGCATTCTCTCAATACCGGATAAATAGTAGTCACCTCTCATCATTGCGAGAACAGCCGCAAGCGGTCTAAAAGTAGTTCCTGAATTACCTAGGAAAAGATTAGTATTTTTATTAGGAAAATTATGTTCAGCCCCTTTTATTTCAATGATTTTTTTATCGTTATTAACTTCCTCAACTGATACCCCAAGCTTAATTAATGCATTGATCATTTGATCTGTATCTTCTGATCTAAGTGGATCTATTAGCTTAGTCACTCCAGTTCCAAGAGCTGCCATTAAAAGAACCCTATTAGTGATACTTTTTGAACCAGGTAGCTTGATACAGCCGCGCACTTGTTTTGAAGCCTTTAGTGTAATTTCATTCATTACTAGTTTTTTTCGGACCAGTTTTTTCTAATTTTACTCGCTACTTCAAAGTATTTTTCTAAAGCAATATAATCTTCATTCTTAATCAATGAAGCCGTTTTATTGATTTCTTTAACGAATAAATCGAGGTCATTTAAGATTGCCGTTTTGTTGGCTAAGGAAATATCCTTCCAAACCTCAGGGGAGCTTCCTGCTATACGAGAAAAATCTTTAAATCCACTAGCAGCAAATTCAAGTAGGGTATCCCTATTACTTTTTCCAGCTATTAGATTTACCATATTGTAAGCAATAAGATGTGGAATATGACTTACCGTTGAAAAAATTTGATCATGCTCAAGAGGCGCCATTGTTCTAATGACACCCCCTAAGTCTTTCCAAAATTTAGAAGTTAATTCAAGCTTTTTAGAATCTGTTTCGTCTTCAGGAGTTAATATAATATCCTTATCCTTAAATAAGTTTATTTTTGCTGCAGCAGGACCGTGCTGCTCTGAGCCAGCGATTGGGTGAGAGCCAACAAATTGTGGAAATTTTTCTTTAAGCACCTCCTTAGCAAAGCGCATAACATTAGATTTTGTACTCCCTACATCAATCACAATTGTTTTTGGCGATAGCGATGGTGAGATTGTCGTTAATATATTTCTAATTTGGGCAACTGGTGTTGCGATAACTATAAAATCTGCTTGTTTTATATCTTCACCTAGGTTATCTGAAACTTTATCAATCATTCCATTTGATACAAAGGGAGCTAAGGAGGCTCCTCCCTCCCTTTGAACTCCAACTACATGATTAAACATCTGTTTTTTTTGGCATTCAATTGCGATAGAGCCGCCAATGAGACCAACACCAAAAATAAGCAAATTATCCATTATATTTTTTTTAGATTTTAACTAATTATCCAAATTGTAACATGCCGCTATGTGGTATTTTCTTGCCAATACCCTTTGATATAGAGCTCATAAGGCTTAAAGTTGGTTTTATATTTCATTTTGTTACATTCACCAATCCAGTAACCTAAATACATATATTTTAATTGTTGGGTTTTACACCAATTGATGAGCCAAATGATTGAATAGGTCCCATAACTTACTTTTTCGTCGTCAGGGTCAAAAAAAGTGTAAACAGCTGAAATACCATCACTCATCATATCAATGATAGAAACAATCTTTAGTAAGTCTCCATCCCAAAACTCAACAAGCTTTGAGTTAACATTGCTCTTAATTAAAAAGTCATTGTAATCATCTATTTTGTTCTGATCATTGTTTATTGAACTATGACGCTTATTTTGATATTTTGAGTAAAGGTCAAAATGTTCTTGTTTAAAAGCAAGAGAAACCTCTCGGACATCAAAATGTTGATGCTTTTTAAAAATTCTTTTTTGCGACCTAGAAGATAAAAACTTTTGCACTGAGAGTCTTATAGGGATACATGCTGTGCAACTTTTACAGCTTGGCTTATATATATATTGCCCACTCCTCCTAAAACCCTTTTCAATTAAATCTTGGAAAATATTTTGATCAATAGATTTATATGGAGTTACAACTAACGATTGTGCATCCATTTTATCGATGTAACTGCAGTTATATTCTGTAGTTTTATAAAACTGAATTTTTTCAAAAGAAGGTTTATTTTTAAAATCCATATTTTAAATTTTACTCGTCTTTCTCTATTATATTTTTAATTTTTTTTACTAATCTTTTTTTAGATAGATTAAAGTAAAGATATGAAAATAAGAACATTTATTTTATTAAGTTTATTTTTGACCTTTAGTATCGGTGCCAATGAAAACTCAATTTTTTGGGAGCTAGAGAGTCCTGAAGGGAAACAAATTTTTATCTTTGGCAGCATCCATGTAGATGATAATAGGGTAGTGGATTTTAGTGATTCTGTTTACGATGCAATGCAAAAATCAGACTTATTTGTCTCTGAGACAAATAATGTAAATAATCTCAAAGCCCTGGAGGGCTTAGGGAGTGAATATAATAAATATCTTAGTGACGAAGATTTTCAAAAAATTAGTGAATTATCTGATTTTCATTCTATAGAGACAGATTTTGCAATAAAATTGAAGCCATGGTTATTGGGTTTTATTTTTAGCTCCCCACGGGCAATGAATCCATTTAGCCAAGACAACTTATTAAAGGTGGCTGCGAGTAATTATGGGTTAGCTTCAAAAGGCATAGAAACAGTTGACGAACATTACTCTGTTTTAGATTCACTTTCACCAGAGGATCAATTTCAAATTTTAAAAAATGTTTTAAATTTAAGTGAGGTAGATAAAGAAAAAAATTATGAATTAATGATTAAGACTTACCTTACATTTAATCTAAATAAAATACTTAATGTTGATGAAGAAATTACCAAATCAATCGTCCCTGAGAAAGTCTGGTCTTCGGTTAAAAGTGAGCTTATTCACAAACGAAATAAACTTTTTTTTAATAGACTTCTGATTTTAGCAAAAAAAAATGTGTTATTTGTTGCGGTTGGGGCATCACATCTCACTGGTGATGATGGACTTTTGCAGCAATTTTTTCAAGCAGGTTTCAAAAAAAAACCTTTAATACCATTTAAAAAATAAAACTTGATGACGAATAAGATAATCGACACAAAACATAATGCTACATATAAATACTTTAAAAAAATAGCGACTAAAAAAGGCTTTAGAAAAGAAAAAAATAAGACGATTTTAATTGGCCCTCATCTTATAAATACATTTCTCCAGGCAAAAAAAGATGTTGAATGTTTTATAAGAGATGAAAAGATAGATTCACCCGAAATCAATGAAATAGTTAAATTAAACCCTAATATTGAAATCTATGACTTAAAGCATGGATTATTTCTTGAGCTTGCAGATTTAAAGTCTTCCAATGGTTTAATTGCTCTGATAAATACCCCTGTTGAGGAAGGCTCAGAAATAAAAAAAGGTTTGAATTTATTTATCGATGGCATTCAAGACCCGGGTAATTTAGGTAGTGTACTTAGGACTGCAGAAGCTGCCGGAGTTAATTCAGTATATTTATCTAAGACTTCGGCGGAGATTTGGTCACCAAAAACACTTAGGGGAAGTCAGGGAGCTCAAGTCAACTTAAAGTGTTATGAAAACCAAGAGTTATTGAAATTATTTGATCATGTTAACCTTCCCATATATTCATTAAGTATTTGTGGTAATTCACTTTATGATGATGATATCCCTAAAGATTTAATTCTTATTCTAGGTAGCGAGGGTGGTGGCATAAGCACTGAAATAATTTCTATGTCGACTAAGTCTATCTCTATACCAATGCAGGGATCTGTTGAGTCATTGAATGTAGGCGCTGCTGCAGGCATATTTATTTATGAATATTTTAGGAGATATCGATCGATTGTAAGGGGCTAATATTTTCCATTGTCCAATTTTTGATTGCGTGGTCTATCAATTCTTCCAGATTCATTTCTGATACATCTTCAGCTATCGGCTGTTTTAAAAAATTTAAAACTTTTATCCAAATGATCTTCTGATTATTGTTTATTAAAATTTTATAATCATCACTTTTACTTATCTTTTTTTTACCAAGGGTTGCGATGGGTATATGTGAAAATTTTGGGATATCGAAATCTAGTAAATTATGCAAATACACTTGCCGGGGAGTTGAGGAAAAAAGATCAGCCCCTCTAACTATGTTTGTTATTTTGTCTAACTTATTGTCAACACAAACTGAAAATTGATATGAAAATTGCCCATCATTTCTTTTGATTACAAAGTCACCTATTTCTCTTGATAGATTTTGACTCAGGTCTCCTTGGATTAGATCTTTAATAACTATTGGATTTTTACTTACTTCCATGCGGGTAGCATAAGAATCTTTATTTTCAAGCTCTTTGTATTTGCAAAATCCTGGATAGATATAGCCGTCATCTCCAAGCTTTGCATGGTCACTAAGATATTTTCTTGAACAACTACAGTTATAGGTTTGATGTGTCGCTGATAGTTTTTCAAAATAAAATCTATATTCATCAAGACGATTGCTTTGATAAGACTCAGTTGAATCCCAAAAAAGATTTAAACTTTCCAATGTTTTCAGGATTGATAGGACAGAATTATTTTTTACCCTTTGCTTATCTATGTCATCTATTTTGAGTAACCAATGTCCCTTAACCTTTTTAGCGTCTAAGTAACTTGCAATCGCTGTCACTATCGACCCAAAATGTAAGTCACCCGATGGTGTTGGTGCAAAACGGCCTATGTACATTATAAATTGCTCGGGTATGGCGGAACATACCAATGAATAAGTCTATTCCCAACAAGTGTAAGCTGACAGTTTAATCTATCGTTTGTAGTACTGCTCAAATTAAAATAATAAACTCTTTTTATGGAAGGCCAATTCGATAAAGTGCGAACTATACTCATTTTGTTGCAATGGACGGTGTCATCAAGTAACTGAAGGTTTAAGTTGTTAGCAAGTCTTTTACCTTCATGGATAGCCAACTCTCTTTTAGAGATAACGTCATACCAAAGTCCGATAATAGACATCAGGAGAAATAAAATAATTAATTCAGACATGAGTAACCATATAAGTTTTTAATAAAATTTTAGATATTTGCACCAAATTAATGCAAATATCTAAAATTTAAAATAGTTTTTAACATAAAAATATCATCTTATAGAAAATTATAATTCCCTATATTAAAATTTCTAAAATTTCAATATACATAAAATAGGTTAAATATGGATAATTTGGTTAGTCAGGGTGATGTTTTATTTGTTCTGCTCGGAGCAATTATGGTCCTCGCAATGCATGCAGGATTTGCATTTTTAGAGGTTGGAACGGTAAGAGAGAAAAATCAGGTCAATGCGTTAGCAAAAATAATGGCAGATTTTTCTATATCTACGATTGCATATTTCTTTATTGGTTATAGCCTAGCTTACGGCATAGATTTTTATGCGGCAGCCAACGTGTTATCTGAAAAAAGCGCATATGAATTAGTTAAGTTCTTCTTTCTTTTAACATTCGCAGCCGCAATCCCTGCAATTGTTTCTGGAGGAATCGCTGAGAGAGCTACCTTCAAACCACAACTTATCGCTTCATTTATTTTGGTGGGTTTTTTGTATCCATTTTTTGAAGGAATTATTTGGAATGGTAATTTTGGATTTCAAGATTTTTTAAATCAGACCTTTGGCGCCCCTTTTAATGACTTTGCTGGATCAGTGGTGGTTCATGCAATGGGCGGGTGGATTGCTTTAGCTGCCGTTTTAATTTTAGGTCCTAGACTTGGACGATATACAAAGGATGGAAGACTTAATGCATTCCCACCGTCCAATATTCCATTTCTTGCTTTAGGGTCATGGATTCTCACCGTTGGTTGGTTTGGTTTTAATGTGATGTCTGCGCAATCTCTTGAAGGCGTTTCGGGTCTTGTGGCAGTGAACTCGCTGATGGCCATGGTCGGAGGCACGTTGGCTTCATTGGTTATCGGTAAAAATGATCCTGGATTTTTATACAATGGACCTCTCGCAGGGTTGGTAGCTGTTTGCGCAGGTTCTAATTTATTTCATCCTCTTGGTGCATTAACTGTTGGTTTGGTAGCAGGCGCCTTATTTGTTTGGAGCTTTTCGCTTACACAAAATAAATGGAAAATTGATGATGTCTTAGGTGTGTGGCCGTTACATGGCATTTGTGGGGCATGGGGTGGAATTGCAGCTGGTATTTTTGGGTTAGAGTTATTTGGCGGACTTGGTGGGGTTACTTTCATGTCGCAATTGGTTGGTACTATTGCGGGTGTTTTTATAGCACTTGCAGGAGGCTATATTGTTTACACAGTCATTCACAAAATGTTCAACTTTAGATTGACAGAGGAGGAAGAATTTAATGGTGCTGATATATCAATCCATAAAATCAATTCAATTTCCTCTGAATAAATATTAAAAAGATTAAAACTATATTTTTTTCTGCATGCTAAACTTTTAGTATGCAGAACATACATCTTATTATCCCAGCTGCAGGAGATAGTTCTCGGATGGAATCCACCACTCCAAAACAATTCTCAAATTTTCATGGAAAAACGATTCTCGAGTTTGTTGAATCTATATTTTCAAAGCTCGTAGCCATAAAAACCATAACAGTCGCGCTCAACAAAAATCAAAAATATATTGAAAGCCTAGGTTGTCAATTTTCAAAAAAAACATCATTAACCGATTGCGGAGGCTCTACTCGATCAGAAACTGTTTTAAATACACTAGAAATTATAGGGGGTGATATCCAAAAAGAAGATTGGATTATGGTTCATGATGCTGCCAGGGTTGGCATTACCGAATCACTTGTAAATAATTTTATAAATGAGGTTGCTGAAGATAAAGTTGGGGGGATTTTAGCTATCCCAGCGCTTGATACGGTTAAAAGAGTTGATAAGAAGCAACAAATAACTTGTACAGTGAAAAGAGATGAAATTTGGTTGGCTCAAACACCTCAGATGTTCAGATTTAACCTTCTCAAAAGAGCGTTAACATCATTTAAAGGCAACCCTACTGATGAATCTGAGGCAATAGAAGCTCTTGGATTATCGCCAAAGGTTGTCAAGGGAAGTTTAGAAAATTTTAAGATCACATATCCTGAGGACTTATTGAGGGTTGATAAACTCATAAAAGGATCCAATCATGATTAGGGTGGGTCAAGGTTACGATGTGCATCAGCTTGTTTCGAAGAGAAAATTAATTCTTGGGGGAGTGTTAATTGATTTTCACCTTGGCCTAAAGGGGCATTCCGATGCAGATGTGTTAATTCACGCCATCATGGATGCACTTCTTGGTGCAAGTGGTATGGGAGATATTGGGCAACACTTTCCTGACACAGACCCTGCCTTTAAAAATGCAAAATCTCGGGATCTCTTGACAGAAGTTATTGGGTTAGTTGAGTCAAAAAAATTTAAGATTATTAATATTGATGCGACCATTATTTGTCAGTCACCCAGGTTATCAGAATTCATTCCTAAAATGATTGAAAATATTGCGGTTGACTGTAAGTGTGAAGAATCACAAGTAAATATTAAAGCTACAACAACAGAAATGATGGGGTTTATTGGAAGGTCTGAAGGCATTGCGGCACAATGTTCGTGCTTAATAGAATCATTTTAATTGGTTCTTTAATACTCCTTCAGTAAGACCAGCACTGCACCACTTCCACCATCATGTCTTGGCGCTTCAACATAAGCAATTACCTCTTCTTTTTGTATCAGCCAATTTTTAACTTTATTGCGTAAAACAGGCTCCTTATTATGAGAGCGTAAGCCTTTACCATGAATAATTTTTATGCACCTTACCTTCTTTTTTTTACAGTCACTGATGAAATTAACAATATATGACTTTGCTTCCTCTGAGATTAGACCATGAAGGTCAATAGATTTTTGCGTAACCCAATACCCTTTTTTCAACTTATTAAGAATATCTGGTGAATGTCCTTTTTTTAAGTATCTAAGCTCCTCACCTGATTCATTTTCCGTTGAAATAAAATCATCGCTTAAGGAGTCAAGTAAGGCTTTTTTCTCATCTTCTATAAATTTTTTTGCTATTGGTTTGGGTTTTTTAATAGCTTTTTGGATCTTAGGCGACTTAATTTTTAAGGGCTTTACCCCCTTGACTGCATCCCTAAATATATCCTCTTCGTTAGTCATTCTTTGAAAGAAATCTCTCCGCATCAAGAGCGGCCATACAACCAGTTCCAGCGCTGGTAATCGCTTGTCTGTAAACGTGGTCCTGCACATCCCCTGCGGCAAAGATACCGGGTATACTTGTTTGAGTGAAGTTTCCATCCCTCCCGTATTCTGTAACGATGTAACCATTTTCCATTTTAAGTTGTTCTTGGAATAAATCAGTATTTGGTTTATGGCCTATGGCAATAAATACACCTAACAAATCTATTTCTTTAATTTTATTTGAATTAACGTCTTTAATTTTAATTCCAGTTACTCCGCTATCATCACCAATTACTTCATCAAGAGTTTTATGAAGTTCAAGGACTATTTTTCCTTCCTCAACCTTTTCATATACTTTATCAACAAGAATTGCTTCAGCTCTAAATTTGTCTCTTCGATGAATCAATGTAACCTTGCTTGCAATGTTTGATAAATAGAGAGCCTCTTCAATTGCTGTATTTCCTCCACCAACAACAGCTACCTCTTTACCCTTGTAAAAAAAACCATCACAAGTTGCACAAGCTGAAACACCTTTTCCAAGAAATTTATTCTCACTTTCAAGACCCAGATACATTGCTGAAGCACCTGTAGAAATGATAAGTGAATCACATGTATATTCAGATTCATCTCCTATCAAGCGGAAAGGTTTTTTTTCTTTAGAGGGCTTAAGAAGGTCGGCTGTATGAATCTGATCAAAAACAATATCAGTATTAAATCTAAGTGCGTGCTTTTCAAACCGGCTCATCAGATCGGGACCAAGAACTCCATCGGCATCAGCAGGCCAATTATCAACATCAGTAGTTGTCATCAATTGACCACCTTGCTCAACACCTGTGATAAGTGTTGGTTTTAAATTTGCTCTAGCAGCATAAATCGCTGCACTATAACCTGCTGGTCCTGATCCAAGGATTATGAGATGGGAATGTTTTGACATAAAGGTTTACTCAGTTTGATTTAAATTAGCATAATTTTAGATGAGCAATCAATATGAATCAAACATTAACTGAATACTATTCATTATTTAATTCTACTATCAGTGCAATTCGTAAACATACTGATATAATTTGGATAAACAAAACGTAAAAAATTTAAAAATTGCTATTTACTAAAAAATCAAAAGCTGCGAATAAAAAAATTATTGAATCGCAGGCCTCTACAAGAAAATTAGCAAGTAGGATTATGAGGGAAGCCTCTTGGCTTACGCTACTTTTTCTTGGTGTATATATTACCTTAGCGCTAAGCACTTTTTCAGTTAATGATCCTGCATGGACACATAGTGGCGGAAATGAAGTTATTCAAAACTTAGCTGGAGTTGTGGGGGCATACTTTTCTGATCTCATGCTATCAATTTTTGGTTTGTCTGCATGGTGGCTTGTCTTTCTAAGTGTTTATAGTATTTTTCTAATCTATCCAAGAATCGAGGATGAGGGTTATAACAAGAAACATCTTTTAATTGTTCATTACCTTGGTTTTTTATTATTAATATTTTCATCATCTGCTTTTGAGGCCGGCTATATAGTTAAAATCAATGCAAGCTTTCCAACTGAGCAGGGTGGCATGGTAGGCCATTTGACTAACCAATTTATTGTTCAAACCTTCGGCTACGAAGGGGGGCTAATCTTTTTGTTATTCTCATTCGCCATTGGATTTAGTTTGTTTACTGGGTGGTCTTGGATCGTTATCTCTGAGTCCCTAGGCAACTTCATTTTTAACTTCATAACATTTCTTAAAAATTTATACATAGATTGGCAAGATAGAAGGGAGGGTAAAAAACTTGAAAAAGAAAGATTTGTCGTTGTTGAAAAGGAAAGAAAGAAGCTCATTGATAGAGAGCCTGTAACCATTGTTGATAATCAAAAAAATACGGAAGAAAGTAAGCGCGCAATTAAAGAAAAACAAAAGAATTTATTTGGTGAGAGTGAGCAGGATTTGCCCCCAATTCACCTCCTAGATGAGCCATCAAAAAAAACAAACCCACAGAGTGCTGAGACAATTGAATTTATTTCTCGACTTATTGAAAAAAAATTACTTGATTTTGGAATAGAGGCAAAGGTTATTACGGCTCAACCTGGACCAGTTATAACTAGATATGAACTTGAACCTGCAGCCGGTGTAAAGGGTAGTCAAGTGATTAATTTATCAAAAGACCTAGCCAGGGCATTATCAGTTTCAAGCATTAGAGTTGTTGAGACCATTCCTGGTAAAACCTATATGGGACTTGAAATACCAAATCCAAATAGACAAATAGTGTTTCTATCTGAAATAATGAATTCTAAAATATTCGCGGACACACCAAGCTTACTTACTATAGCCCTTGGAAAGGACATTGCGGGTAACCCAGCTGTTGCTGATATTTCAAAAATGCCACATTTATTAATTGCTGGGACAACGGGTGCTGGTAAATCAGTGGCAATTAACGCATTGGTTTTGAGCTTGTTGTATAAAGCAACGTCTGATCAGGTAAAAATGATTTTAATTGATCCTAAGATGTTAGAGCTTTCTGTTTACGATAATATCCCTCATTTGCTATCTCCCGTAATAACTGACATGAGTCAAGCGAGCCATGCCCTAAATTGGGCTGTTGCTGAGATGGATAAAAGATATAAGCTTATGTCAGCTTTTGGCGTGAGAAACCTTGCTGGTTTTAATCAAAAATTAAAAGAGGCTGCAATAAAAGATAAGCCTTTAACTAATCCGTTTAGCCTTAACCCTGAGGAGCCAGAGATTCTTGTGGAGCTTCCATTAATAGTCATCGTCATTGATGAGCTAGCAGATCTGATGATGGTAATGGGTAAAAAAATCGAGGAATTAATTGCAAGGCTTGCGCAAAAAGCGAGAGCGTCGGGAATACATTTAGTTCTGGCAACGCAACGACCTTCAGTTGATGTTATTACGGGGTTAATAAAAGCAAATATTCCTTCACGAATTGCGTTTCAGGTATCAAGCAAAGTTGACTCAAGAACCATACTTGATCAAATGGGTGCTGAAACATTACTCGGTAAGGGTGATATGCTCTATATGCCACCAGGAACTAGCTATCCTGACCGAATTCATGGTGCATTTGTTTCCGATCAAGAGGTCCATAAGGTGGTTGATTTCCTTAAATCAAAAGGGACTCCGCAATATATAGATGAGGTTTTAAATCCAATCGAAGTTGATGGCGTATCTGATGGAGGTGAGATTGGAGGAGAAAAGGACCCACTATATGACGAGGCAGTTCAAATTGTGATTCAATCAAGAAAGGCCTCTATTTCCTATGTGCAGAGAAATCTCAGGATTGGCTATAATCGCGCAGCAAGAATTATTGAAGATATGGAAAAAGCAGGGTTAGTTACCCCTATGCAAAGCAATGGTAATAGAGAAATAATTACATCAAATACAAATGATTAAATTTATAATTTTATTTTTTCTCTCTCTGAGTGTTTACGCTGAAAATAATAAATTAGAAAAAATTCTTGTTAAATTAAATTCGTTTAATGCAGACTTTACCCAAATTGTAAAAGACTCAACTGACCAACTAATTGATGAATCTGTTGGCAGAGTTATGTTTATGAAGCCAAATTATTTTCGATGGGAGTATAAAGCACCCTCAGAAAATGAAATTATAAGTGATGGTGAGTTTCTATATTTATATGACCCAGATTTAAAGCAGGTGATTGTCAGTAAGCTTGATAAGCAAGTAGGCATTAGTCCAGCAATGCTTCTGGTATCAGATAATGTTCATGAATTTTTTAATACAAAATTAATTTCAAACTCAAGCAATTCTTCAAAATATAAAGCAACACCAAAGGATTTAGATCGAGCTTTTTTTAAGCAGGTCGTTTTTAAATTTAACTTTGACCAACTCAATGAAATGAAAATTATAGATAATTTTGACAATGAAACAACAATTCAATTTTCTAAAATAATTCAAAACCAAGATATCAATGTGGGTAAATTTTTATTTAATTATCCTGATGGCATTGATGTGATTAAAAATTAGATGACCTCTGAAATCTCAATACCACTTGCCGAAAAATTAAGACCAAAAACGCTTGATGAGATTGTTGGCCAAACCGCCATTTTTTCCAAAGGTAAATCTTTAAGGGTTGCGATTGAGACAGGAAACCTTCCCTCTATTATTTTATGGGGGCCACCAGGTGTTGGGAAGACAAGTATTGCAAAAGTTATATCGAATACGATAGACGCACACTTTATTTCTATTTCAGCAGTTTTATCTGGGGTAAAAGAAATTAGAGAGTCCATTGATAAAGCTGAATTTATGAGAGATCAACAAAATAAAAAAACAATTTTATTTGTTGATGAGGTGCATAGGTTCAACAAAAGTCAACAGGATGCGTTTTTACCTCATATTGAATCAGGATTGATTGTGTTTATTGGGGCTACGACAGAAAATCCATCTTTTGAAGTTAATTCAGCATTACTAAGTCGCTGCCAGGTCTACTCATTAAAAGCATTAACAACAGAAGAGCTAGATAAAATTCTTAAGAGAGCAATAGGTGAATTTAATGATTTAACCATTACGGATGATGCAAAAAAAATAATTTTTGAATTCTCAGATGGGGATGGGCGAAAACTAATTAATTTATTGGAGATAGTTTGTTTAAAGGCTTTTACAGAAAAAAATTTAAAGATTGATTCTGATGATATTAAAAAAACTATGTCTGATAAATCAAGGCGTTTCGATAAGGGAGGGGAGCAATTTTATGATCAAATCTCAGCATTACACAAATCGGTTAGAGGTTCAAACCCAGACGCTGCACTTTACTGGCTTTTAAGAATGCTTGACGGTGGAGCTGATCCATTATATTTGGCAAGGCGCATTATAAGGATTGCTATTGAGGATATTGGTATCGCTGATCCAAGAGCACAAACAATGGCTTTAGAGGCCTATCAAATTTATGAAAGGCTAGGTTTTCCTGAGGCAGAACTAGCCTTAAGTAACGCCGTTATTTATCTATCAATGGCACCAAAGAGCAATAGTGCTTACCAGGCGTTTAATACAGCTAAGTCCTTTATACAGAATCAAGGACATCTTGATGTTCCCATGCACCTTAGAAATGCACCCACAAAATTAATGGATAATATGGGTTATGGAAAAAACTATCGTTATGCGCACAATGAAAATCATGCCTATGCTGCTGGAGAAAAATATTTTCCTGACGAGATAGACCCTGTAGAATTTTATAATCCAACAGACCGTGGATTAGAAAAAAAAATTAGTGAAAAAAAAGAGTTTTTGAAACAATTAGATCAACATTACAACAAAAATAAAACGGAATAACTTTTATGATAGATATTAATTTACTTAGAAATAATATTGATGAGGTTGAATCTAGGTTAAATTCAAGAGGTTTTAAGATTGATAAAAAAAGTTTTATCGGCCTTGAAAATGAAAGAAGAAATTTGCAAGTCAAGGTCCAGGAGCTTCAAGAATCAAGGAACGACCTCTCTAAAAAAATAGGCGTTGAAAAATCAAAGGGAAATGATGTCACTGAGCATATGAAGTCGGTAGGTCAAACAAATGATTTACTGAAAGTGCAAAATGGTGCCCTAGAGGAAGTACAAAATAAAATCCAAGAATTTTTACTCGATATACCCAATTTAGCTCACGAGTCAGTTCCGATTGGACAAAGCGAGAACGATAACGAAGTGATAAAGGAAGTGGGAGAAAAAAAAGAATTTTCTTTTAAGGTAAAAGACCATGTAGATATAGGAGAAAGTTTAGGCTTAGATTTTGATTTAGGAGTAAAGTTATCTGGTGCCAGATTTACTTCTATTCGATCTGGTCTTGCAAGTCTGCATAGAGCTCTCGGTCAATTCATGTTAGATATACAAACTCAAGAACATGGTTATGAGGAGTGTTACACACCTTACTTGGTTAACTACGATTCACTTAAAGGTACAGGGCAGCTACCAAAGTTTGAAGAGGATTTATTTATCACAAAGAAAGGGGGTAGTGATGAAAAGCTATATCTAATTCCAACTGGCGAAGTCCCATTAACCAATTTTGTAAGAGATAGTATAGTTGATTTAAATGAATTACCCATCAAACTGACAGCCTTAACTCCTTGTTTTAGATCCGAAGCTGGCTCTTATGGAAAGGATACTCGGGGGATGATCAGACAGCATCAGTTTGATAAGGTTGAGCTTGTTCAGATATGTCATCCTAGCCAGAGCTATGATGTGCTTGATGAAATGCTTAGCCACGCAGAGCTTATTTTAAAAAAATTAGCACTTCCATACAGGGTGATGAGTTTATGTTCAGGAGATATGGGTTTTGGGGCTGCCAAGACCTTTGATATTGAAGTTTGGATGCCATCACAAGATTGCTATAGAGAAATATCCTCTATTTCTAACTGCGAGGACTTTCAAGCAAGAAGATTAAAGGCTAGATTTAAAGACAGCGATAAGAAAAATAAACTCCTTCATACATTGAATGGTTCAGGCATTGCAGTGGGAAGAGCGATGGTTGCAATTATTGAAAATTATCAATTAGAGAATGGAGATGTTGAGGTGCCCAAGGCATTGGTTTCATATATGAATGGAGTCGAGATCATTCAAGCTAAAAATTAAAGCTAAATTGATATTTTTCTTACCTTTCCCGCATCAGCGATAATAGCCAATGAAGCCAATTTTAAGAACAAACCATGCTCAAAAACACCGGGGATGTTAGCTATGTCCCTTGCGAGATCATCCAAATTTGAATAATTAAATTCGCAATCGAGTACAAAGTTTCCATAGGATGAGATAGCAAATGCATTTTTTTCCATATTTTCTCTAACTACACATTTTTTTGCAATTTTCTCAACTAAACTTTTTGTAATTTTCCATGCAATTGGCGTAATTTCGATAGGAATTAAGTAATTTTGACCGATTTTAGAAACAATTTTGGAATTATCACCTATCACAATAAACTTTTCACTCATTTGCGCTAAGAGCTTTTCTCGAATCAGATCGAAACCACGACCCTTAAGTATCTCTAAATCTTGAGTTATTTCATCAGCACCATCAACATAGAGATCAATTGAGGTAACTTGATCAATAGATATGTAATTTAATTTTGCATCATTTGCTTTTTTCTGGCTAATGACCGAGCTTGCCACCACAGATATATTCAATGATTCATTGCTGATTTTTTCCGCAAGCATTTTAATAAAAATATCTGCTGTAGAGCCGGTCCCAAGGCCAACAATTGAATTATCCTCAACATAATCAAGTGCGGCATACGCTACTAATTCTTTATCATTCATGAAAACTCATTTCAATTAATTCATTCATGCTTATAATACCTCCTTGATTAAAGATAGCAATTAATGGCAACGTCGCAAAAGAAAAACCTTTTGAAGAAAGGATTTATGTTTGAAACTAATACCTCTCATAGCATCGAGATTGGTAGGATTTTTTACAGCCATCTAAAAGACAAAAAAAAATCATTGAATATATTTACGGCGAATGTATTTGACGCTATCTCACTAAAAGAAGAATTAATATGGTTCTATCCTGAATTAAGAATTAACCATTTGCCTGACTGGGAAACACTTCCCTTCGATCAAATATCACCTCATCCAGAACTTACTTCAGAAAGGTTACTTGCTCTTTATCAGATGACACAGAATGAGTTTGATATCAACCTTTTACCAATTACAACTGCCTTACATTTTCTTCCCCCTAAATCTTATATAGAAAAATTTAGTTTTGATTTTAAAGTAAAGCAAGAGGTGGATATTGAGGCATTTAAAACCAGATTGATTGAAAATGGTTACTTTAATGTCGATAAGGTTTTAAGCCCTGGAGAGTTTGCGATTCGTGGCAGCATTATTGATATTTATCCAATGGGCTCAATCGTCCCCTACAGAATCGATTTTTTTGGAAATGAAATTGATACGATAAGGACGTTTGATGTTGATACACAGCGTGGCTTGTATCCAACAAATAAAATCAAACTGTTACCAGCAAGAGAATTTCCTATTGACGCTGATGGCGTTAGTCAATTTCGGAAAAATTATCGTGAAAAGTTTAACGGGGACTTATCTAAATCAAAGCCATACAAAAATATCAGCAAAGGGACACCATTTGCTGGTATTGAATGGTATCTGCCTCTATTCTTTGAAAATACCAATACAATTTTCGATTACATTAACCCTAGTGACCTAACTCTTCAGTTAGGAGATGTGCATAAAGCTGCCATAGACTATCAATCTGAAGCGCAGAGTAGATTCCGTCTGTATGCATACGATCCTGAAAGACCTATCCTAGAAATAACTGATCTATTATTACCAACTGATCAATTTTTCAAAAAAATTAACCAGTCTGAACAAATAAAAAAATCAAAAATTTCTACGCCAACTCAATTCGATATTGCTATAGACAGAGATGAGTTACCCCCCTTGAGAAAATTAAAAGAATTCATAGGCAACAGTAAAAAAAGGATTTTGATTTGCACAGATGGCTTAGGTCGCCGAGAGTCGATTGCTGAATTATTAAAGCAGTCAGACCAAAATTTTAAAGAAATTGAGACTTGGCAAGATTTTACTTTATCAGATCAAAAAGTATGTTTAATCTCAAGCCCTCTTCATAAAGGATTTTTTCATGATGAGTTTATAGTAATCACCGAAAATGAAATTTTTCCTAATTTCGTTAAGCAAATTAAGAAAAAAAATAGAAATAAGAGCTTTAATGAAGACGGGATTGTTAAAGATCTCACAGAGCTTAATGTAGGAGACCCCGTGGTTCATGAGCTTCATGGGGTAGGCAGATACCAGGGCCTGGTTGATTTAGATTATGGTGATGGCATGACTGAGTTTTTGTTACTGCACTACGAGAGGGATGATAAGCTTTACGTCCCAGTCTCAAATCTTTTTTTAGTTTCAAGATACTCCGGTGGCCCAAGTGAGTCAGCACCCATCCACAAACTAGGGAGTGGGGCATGGGATAAAGCAAAAAAGAAAGCATTACTGCAAATTCATGATACTGCCGCAGAATTACTGGATCTATACGCAAAAAGATCAATTCAACGAGGTTATAGCTCAAAAATAAACCTTAAGGATTATGAAGTTTTTTGTGATGAGTTTCCATTTGAGGAAACAATAGATCAACAAACAGCCATTGAAAAAGTAATTCACGATATGGAATCTCCTAAACCCATGGATAGATTAATATGCGGTGATGTGGGATTCGGAAAAACAGAAGTCGCCCTGAGGGCAGCGTTTATTTCAGTCTTAAATAATAAACAAGTAATTATTTTAGTCCCAACAACCCTCTTAGCAGAACAGCATTTTTCAAATTTTAGTGATAGGTTTGCAAAATGGCCAATAAAGATTGAAGAAATATCAAGGTTTAAATCAAAGAAGCAACAATTAGAGTCCTTGAAAAAGCTTGAAAATGGGCAAATAGATATAATTATTGGGACACATCGATTAATTCAACCTGACGTTAAATTTAAAGATCTTGGGCTCATTGTGATTGATGAGGAACATAGATTTGGTGTTCGGCAAAAGGAAAAGCTAAAGGCATTCAGAAAAAATGTTGATGTCTTAGCACTCACAGCCACACCAATACCAAGAACTTTATCAATGGCGATGGAGGGACTAAGAGAGTTTTCAATCATTTCTACCCCCCCTGAAAAAAGGCTTCCTATTAAAACTTTTGTTGTTAATTCTAGCCAAGGCATTATAAATGAGGCTGTTTCGAGAGAGTTTAATAGAGGGGGGCAGGTATATTTCCTTCATAATGAGGTTAATACCATTCAGTTTATGTATGAAAAGCTGTCTAAGCTGCTGCCCGATGCAAGAATTGGTATTGCTCACGGCCAACTTAAGGAAAAAGAACTAGAAAGCGTGATGCAAGACTTCCATCAACATAGAATCAATATACTGCTTTGTTCTACAATCATTGAAACCGGTATTGATATCCCATCTGCTAATACAATCATCATGAATAGAGCGGATAAGTTTGGGCTTGCACAGCTTCATCAACTGCGAGGAAGGGTGGGGCG
>UPTG01001214.1_pt1 | contig 19274 bp, 18 predicted proteins | sample 2160121 | NCBI WGS metagenome assembly UPTG01 (sample SAMN06266255, study PRJEB28933) | marine metagenome | isolation source: Columbia River Estuary | place: USA:Columbia River Estuary, USA | collected 2014-07-27
TCGCAGCCAGACTGGGGCAGCTTGTTCATCGAGTATACCGGCCAGCAAATTGACCACGGCAGTGTGGCGCGATACCTCAGTGGCTATCGTGAGCACCAAGGCTTTCACGAGCAGTGCCTCGAACAAATTTTTTCTGATTTGATGGCCTTACCAATCGATAAATTGGTGGTGGCCGCGTTTTACCAGCGTCGTGGTGGTATTGATATCACGCCCTGGCGCAGTTCGGAGCCCCTGCCAATGAGTCCGCAGCGCTTGGGACGACAGTAGTCTCATGCGTCAGTGTCGAGCGGCAAAGGGCGCGCTGATGGGCGTGCTAATGGGCGCGCTAACGGCCGTTGCTACGATCACGCCGCCGCCCGCATTGAGTGCCACGCCAGGACTGACGGCAAGTGAGTTGAAGGCGGTCTTTTTACTTCGCCTACCTCAATTTGTCACATGGCCAGATGGTCAGGTGGCTGAGGTATTTTGTGTCGCTGAAGCGCCCGAATTATCGCGATTGTTAGCTGAAATGCTGGTCGATGATGCTCGTGGCCGAGTGGTACGCGAATTGCGGCCGACCGAGACGATGACGGGGTGCGATGTGGTGTTTGGTACCGACGCCACGCAATTGCCGGCAGGCGCTGCGGTCCGGCCGATGTTACGGGTCAACGACCAGCGGGGCTATGCCCTCGGCGGTGGCATGGTGGAGCTCCAGCGTCGCGGCGCTCGTATTGGGCTGGTTGTGAACTTGCCAGCCTTAGAGTCGGCAGGTCTGAAGGCGAGCAGCAAGCTGCTGCAGTTATCCGATGTCATCGGGGGTGCTGCAGATGGCAGTTGATCACGGTCGCGCCACCTCGATTCACCGGCATTTGGCAGGGGTGGGCGCCTTTATTACCGGTGTGGTGGGCGGGCTTTTTCTGCTCATTTTGTTGGCGGTTTCTTTTCAGTCTTCGCGGGATCAAATGCTGGATCGTAGCACTGCCTTGGCAGAGGTATTGGCGTCGAACCTGACGGCTTCCATCGTGTTTCAGGATCCGGCGACTGCGTCCGAGCTGCTATCGGGGCTGCACGCCGTGGATGAGGTCACTCAGGCTCGAGTCATGATGCCGAATGAGGACGAGTTTGCCGACTATCTCACCTCAGTGGATCAGAGCAGCCCCTTAGATGGCATTTTTATCGAATCCTTGACAGTCTCGATACGCCTTGAGGATGAGAACCTCGCAAGACTCGAGCTGAGTGTGGATCTTTGGCCGGTGTATCAACGCTTACTGTGGATGTCCGGTTTAGCCCTCATTTTGTGGCTTTTGGGGATGTTTGCCGCTTATGTTATGTCGCAGGTATTCAATGCGCGTATCACCAAGCCCTTGTCTGCCTTGGCGCATATGATGACTGAAGTGACCGAGCAGGAACATTACGACAGACGGTTTACCTACCGTGATCATAATGAGCTGCGTTCGGTGGTCGACGCGTTTAATGAAATGCTATCGCGGATTGGTGACCGAGAGCGAAGCTTGCGAAACATGATTGTTGAGCTCGAAGAAGCGCGAGATCAGGCTGAGTCTGCGGTCCGATCAAAGTCGAGCTTTCTCGCCAACATGTCTCATGAGATTCGCACGCCAATGAATGGCGTGATAGGCATGATCACATTGCTGAAACAAAGCCCGCTAACGGAAAAGCAGCGCGCGTATTTTGAGACCATTGAACGCTCCGCTGATGCGTTATTACTAATCATCGATGACATTCTTGATTTTACAAAAATGGAGGCAGGACGACTAAGGCTTATTCGCACGCGATTCGATCTGCTGGATAGCCTCAACTCAATAGAAGCGCTCTTCGCCGAACCGGCGTCCCAAAAGGGTGTGGCACTATCGCTACAGATTGCAGAGTCGGTACCGCAATGGATGCTCGGCGATCCCGGCAGGGTGCGGCAGGTGTTGCTGAATTTGATTGGTAACGCGGTCAAGTTTACCGATTCGGGGGCGGTGCGAGTCGACGTGGAGGCGATACGCAGTGGGACGAATAACCGCGTGCGATTTGCTATTGCTGACACGGGTCCGGGCATTCAGGCCGATGATCAAAAGCGCATTTTTGGCGAGTTTTATCAGGCAGATGTGAGTTTGACTCGCGCCCATGGCGGGACGGGCTTAGGGTTGCCGATCGCGAAGCAATTAATTCAGCTCATGGGTGGCGAAATTGGCTTCGAATCTGTCTGGGGGCAGGGATCCATGTTTTGGGTTGAATTGCCCCTCGAGGAGAGTGAAGGAGTGGGTCGCGACGACGGCGGGATCTTGGCGCACGAGAGCACCGCTGATCGGGCTGAGCTCGCACGATTGGAGCGATTGACGGATCCGCTGTCCACGGCGTCTGCCCCTTCGGTAGCAGCCACCGATGATCCGCTGTCTCATGCCGATGAGCTGCGTGTTCTCGTGGCCGAGGATTCCGAGGTGAATCTGTTCGTGATTAGGGAGCTATTGGCAGGATTGGGCATCGAAATTGCGGTGGCGAAGAATGGCGAGGAGGCGGTTGAGGCATTTAAAAATACGGCCTTTGATTTGATCTTAATGGATATTCAAATGCCTGTGATGGATGGTCTCGAGGCGACTCGACACATTCGAGCGTTACAGAAGGAAGCTGGTTTGCATCCACAATGCGCGATTGTGGGCCTTTCTGCCCATGCGATGTCAGGTGACCGCGAGCGCTACTTATCAGAGGGTATGTTGGACTATCTCACCAAGCCGATCCGCACGGCGGCGCTGGGGGCGGTACTGGATTTGTGTAGGGAGAACCGTAAATAACGTGTCTCGATGGTTAAAAGGAGGTTTCAAATGACAAGGATGTGTTGGAGATCGCTGCAAATCGCAGCGCACACGCTGTTGTGTTTTGTACTGGTCGGACTGAGCCAAACGGGCTCGGCGCAAACCGTACCGACTGATTTGCTCGATTTATCGATCGAGGAGTTATTCGAGGCGAACGTGGTTACTGAGGCTGAGCGAGCTGAAGTGGCTCGACGTTGGCATCTATCCTATACCTATGCGGTATCGGATTATCATGATTACTACCTGGGCACTCAGCGTATCGGCTATGACGAAGTGTTGTTTCAACCCGGGCAGGAGGACCGAACTAACAGTAACTATCCCGTTGTGCCGACAGAAATTAAACAAGAGGTCCACGCGCTGCGATTGGCGTACGATCTCACGCCTGCAGTCACGGTGCGCGCGCAACTGCCTTTGGTGATGCAAAGCACGGACCACATATCAATCGTGCCAGGCTACGATGCCTTTAATATCAGTTCAGAAGGTATCGGCGACATCGCATTGGTGGTGGACGGTATCGTGAGCCAGAGCTTGAGCAGTATTTGGAAGCTAGGGGCGGGTGTCAGCGTGCCCACTGGATCCATTGACGAGGAGGGCGATACGCCTCGCGCCCCGGGTAATCAGCAGTTGCCCTATACCATGCAGTTGGGTTCGGGCACCTGGGACATACCGCTGCTGCTTAGTTTTCGAAAATACGGGGCGCAGTGGGACTGGGGTGCCAATGCCGACTTTACTTGGCGCACGGGCAAGAATGATCGGGACTATCGGCTCGGTAATAAAGGTGGGGTAGCGGGGTGGTTCCAGTGGAAAGGTTTTACCGCTTTCTCGCCGGGTATGCGTTTGCATTATCGCTGGCGCGACACGATTGCGGGACAGGATGCCGCGTTGCTGGTACCGAACCCCCAGTTTCCTTATCCGGCACCGGTGACGAATCCCAGCGCCTTTGGGGGTGAACAAATTGATCTCACGGTGTTTTTGCGGTTTCCCTTCGCTAATGGGTGGTACACCGAGGCGTCTTATGCGCAGCCGCTTTACCTTGACCTAAACGGCCCTCAATCTTCCGAAAAATATCATTTTAGTATTGAGATAGGCACCTCGTTTTAGCGCCATCACCTGCCAAACGGAGGCGCTAGCTATGGTAAACTGCGCGTCACGGAGAGCTGGCCGAGTGGTCGAAGGCGCACGCCTGGAAAGTGTGTATACGGCAACGTATCGAGGGTTCGAATCCCTCGCTCTCCGCCACTCTTTCTAGATCCATCATAGGTCCATTTTATACAAACAGGGCTAATGGGCGTTGTGACGGTGACGGTGTGCGCTTTGAGACTTAAAAGATAAATTTGGCCTATTGCATTGATATACATATCATTACCGCAGTCTAGGTTCCCTAGGAGGCGCGCTCATGGAAAGGATCTTGGTTGGTTTCATTGCCTTAGTCCTGCTGTTAATGGCAGTTTTGCCATTGTTTGGGCTTAATCTGATTTTGGTGATGGGGCCTGCTGTCCTAGAGCCATTTGATCCATCAGTAGAGCCCATCTACTTGTTTGTTGCCCGTTCAGCTGGTTTGGCGACAGTTGCCTTTTTCGCAATTAATTTCTTGCGCCATAGACGACCTCTGTCAGCTGCCGCGCCGCTCCTTGTGTATTCAAACTTCAACATATTTTTCGGAGTTGCTTATATCGTCCAGACTTCTTCTTTCCAATTGATCCAGCTGTGGCCAGTGCCACTCCTCCTGGCATTGAGTATTTTTCTTTTTAAGCAGAATCAGAGAGAGTCTGCGAAGATCTTTACCAAGGATTGGTGACTTCTTTTAACGAAGTCATCAAAGGCACGGTCTCAGTCCAACAAGAAAATAACCAGCAACGCTCAAATACAGCGCTTGCCGCTGAAGATAGAGAATGGAAAGCTTCGTCAAAGTTGGTGAGTGAGGTTCTCCAGCAGTGCGAGCAACAGCCACAGGCTAATCACACCACCCGCCAGATACAGCAGAAACTTTGGCTTGAATTCCCAATCGAAGAATCCAGCCGCGTCGCGTTTCGATTCAGCATAGCCCTTCGACAGTATTTCTATGTTCTCTGGATTCCCACTTCGCCGGGACCTGTAGCCAAGGTGTTTGTCGGCAGGATTGCGATCTTGCGCAGAATCGGACTGGTCCATATCGGCCATTGCAGTCAATAGTGTTATTAACGCTCTCGTATTTTCCTCGGCCTGTTTAGCATGCTGTGATGCCCGTTTTGTTTCGGAGAGCACCCTCCAGCAGAAGTAGAGAAAGATGAACGCGATGATCGCCCATACAAGATCGTCTGCAACCGTCATAAAAGCCTCCAATGCGCCCGGGTGGCGCGGACCATGAGCTCTAGAGTAACGCAAAGAGGTTGTGTTTTACGTCCTCAAGCGTGATTCCCTTTGGCGGTTTGGCTCATGCCGTTCCGACCGGTCGCATAAACACTGACTTTCGCAGAGAGTGTTTGTCAAGCGCACCTTGCTGGACGCTACAGATGTCGGTTGCTCGTCTGTATTTGCCTGCAATAAAACCCTGTGTTGCGCTCGCTAGAGGGCCGCTGGTCAGTCAAGAGTAACTGTAGGCACAGCGGCCATAGAACGCTATTCAGGATCCCAGTCTTCTTCGAACTGAGAGAATCCCTCCGAGGGAGAGTCGGCTTCATTGCCGTTGTCCTCGAACTGGGCATTGCAGGCGTCTATGCTTGGCTTGGCAGCAAGATAGTTGGTGATCAATTCCATGGTGATGCTCAGTTCTTCTGCGATGCTCAGATCCTCGCGGTTCAAAATTCGATTGGTTGTTGCCTGCATGCCGGCGTCTAGTGTTACGGCGCATCGGTGAAAAGGCATGACCTCGGCGACTAAATCCCTTTTGCCGTTCTGGTACATAAATATCTCTTTGGTATCCGTAAAGTAAATCAGGTCCACGACGCCATCACCTTGGAGGTCTTGTACGCACATACTTTGAATGAGATAGGTGTCACATACCGTTTTTCCCGCGGCTTGCTGTGGCACCACACTCGGCGTCTGGGCACACCCTGCTAACACCAATACCACGGCTACTAGCACTGGGCGCATTTGCTTACACCGACTCAGGATGGACACGTTTTTGATGGATTCCGTTAGATTTAGCACAACGAATTATGTCGCAATGGCCTTGCAGCTACCAGAGTGTCTGATGTGACTGCGCTGACAGAGTGTCGGTCACTTTAGGTGCCTCATCTCACTCAATGCCTCAGAGAAAAATTGCTAGTCCGACGATTCAACTACTTTGGTCTGTTGCTGCCCGAGACCGTCAATACCCAGCGTCATCACATCTCCGGGCTGAAGGAAAACGGGGGGCGCAAGACCAAAGCCGACGCCCGGGGGGGTGCCGGTGATAACGATATCACCGGGCATTAACGTCATAAACTGCGAAACATAATGGATGATAAAGGCGGGTCGGAAGATCATGTAGGCTGTGGAGCCATTTTGGTAGCGATGTTCGTTGACCGTTAGCCATATGGAACGATCAGACATGTCTCCTGCCTCGTCGCGAGTGACCATCCAAGGGCCTATTGGCGCAAAGGTGTCGCAGCTTTTGCCTTTGTCCCACTGGCCTCCGCGCTCGAACTGGAAGGCGCGCTCAGAGAGGTCATTGGCAATACAGTAGCCTGCAATGTGCTCCTCTGCCTGTTCTTCAGTCACGTAGGCAGCGCGTTCACCGATGACTAAGGCGAGTTCGACCTCCCAATCCATTTTGTCAGAGCCTCTAGGGCGTATGACGTCATCATAGGGTCCGCTGATGGCACTGGTGGACTTCATGAAGATGACCGGTTCTTCCGGAATCGGTAGGTTTGCCTCGCGCGCGTGATCCTCGTAGTTGAGTCCGATACAAATGATATTGCCTACGTTGCCCACGCAGGGGCCGAGCCGTGTGCTGTTTGGAACAATCGGTAGCGACGAAAAATCTTGGGTCCGTAACCATGCTAGCGCTTCATTCGACAGCGCATCGCCATTGATATCTTCAACCAGAGAGGATAAATCACGAATGTGGCCGTCCTGGTCCAGTATGCCCGGTCGTTCGTTGCCGCGATCCCCATGTCTTAATAGCTTCATTCTGCTGTCTTCTTTGGTGTTTTGATTAAGGGGTAGATCTGGTTCTGCTCACGATCGCACTACTCACTTGGCGATGGGCCGAGTGCCTCGTGTCGTGGGTAGGTGATTGAGTGTGCCCATTGTGTGGGGAGTGTGTCGGCGCTGGTCGGCCCGCCAGCTCCCATGTGGCCACCTTTGTCGGTGCTATGTGGGCGGGCACCGGATCAGTTACCCCTGAACGACGGCTTGATCAAACGAGATGCGGTACTCCGCAATACGCCACGCTTTGTCATCTCCTTTGATGAGTTGGAATCGATAGCGAGAGGTGCCGGTGGTATTCAATGCGCCTGGGTATATGCCATTGTCATCCTGTGCTTCGTGCCGGAACGGAATATAAAGCATGTACATCTCTGTAATGGCCGTCTGTTCCGTTTGTTCCTTAATCGTTAGGTTGCTGCTGTAGTGCAGCGGCTGTATATTTTTTTGAGTTGCGTTGGCTCGGAAGGTTTCGAAAGCCTTGCGGAAGTCATCACCGACTAACCGAATCGTTTCCGCGTCGGCATTATAAATGGTGCAAACCGGGTCGGTGACAAACTGCATGCGCCAGCGTTCGAAGTCATCAGCATCGTAACCACTTGCATAAGCGTTACAGAGATTCAGGATGGCGAGTCGGTCTTCCACGTTGAAGCCCGTGGCACCAGGGTGGACTTTTTTTGAGGTATCAAATAAAGAACCCGCTGGGGCTTTTGTCGAGGCTTTGTTTGCAGCGGTTGAAACGAGTGCGGAGGTGACGGCACTGGTCGCTAGAGTATTGACTATGAGCTGACGCCTACTGATCGACATGAGTGATTTCCTTTGTTGTGTGATGGCAAAATCGCGTGAAGTGACCGGTTTAAACTATCTTTCAGCATGAATAGCAGTCGCTGTGAGGCGAGCGGCTAAACACTCGTCGTCATCGATAAGGGGGAGCGAGCGAGGCCTCCAAGTCGTCACTAGCGTTGTGGGGCAACGGCTGCAATAGCTCGTCGCGACTCGGGCGACCAGAGCGGCGTCAGGCGTCGCCTTACTCACTGGATTCCGATGCTCTAGTGGAAGTGAACACCACGCTGTAATCCCGTTGTTTTATTTTCCACACTCCATTAATGCGCACGTAGCGATCTTGATAACGCCCGACGGCCAGCATCTCATCGCCGCTATACAGTTTAAGTCGTTCATTCGTGTGCCAGAGCGCTGTGCCTTCTTCCCCGTTGGTTTGAATAAAAACGGGTTGGGCAAACACAGAGGCGTGTTCGTAAGGCGCCATGATGGTGAGCCACGATTCGAGAATGCGGTCTTTACCCTCAATATCGCCCCCGCCCAGATTCCACACGCCGGCTTCGGCCCAATTAGCGATCCACTTTGCCGGGTCTTTCTCGATGACTGCGGCGTTGTAAGACTCAATGAGCTCCCGGATGGCAAGCCGGTCCGCGACTGCTCCGGAGTTTTGTTGGGCCGACACGTCGTCATTGGCTTTGAGGGCGAGGGGGGGGATTGCGAGGCTAAGGAGGATCAGTGACCACGTGAGCATCATTCGTTTCATCATTGCGTCCTTCCGATTGTAAAATTAGCGGCAGTCCATGCGAGGATCGGCCATCGTGGCGATGCGGTTCAGTATCGAACCACGACTTTCCCAGTATTTTGGCCTGAATGGAGGTATTCCAGTGCATCTGCTGCGCTATCGACCCCGTCAAAAACTGTCGGGTCTAGCAGCGGTTTGATGTTGCCGTTGGCCACTTGCTCAATCAGTCTTTCCAGGTGGTCCGCGATATGGTCAGGCCAGTCCTTGTATAAAAAGGCGCGGATCTGCGCCGATTTCCAGAGTAGCTTATGGTAAATTCGCGGGGCGGTGATTTCTTGAGTGCCGCCCATATACTCCGATATGAAACCACAAATCAGCATTCTCCCGCGCGTCGCAAGATGATCCACGCAAGTGTCGAAGGTCTCGCCGCCTACCTGTTCAAAAATCAGATTGATGCCGTCAGGATATTCGGCCGTCAAAACATCAGCCAGCGCCTCCTCGGAATAGACAACCACCCGATCGCAGCCAAGACTTTTCAGTTCCTGCGCTTTTTCCCGAGTACTACAGGTGCCGATAACATGATTGCCAGCGAGTTTGGCTAACTGCACGCACCAATTGCCCACACCCCCAGCCGCAGCCGTGATCAATACGGTCTCGCCAGATCCCATGTCGCCGGCCTCATAGAGTCCAATAGAGGCCGTTAGCCCTGCCACTGATACGGATAAGTATTCGGGCGAGCACTGAGGGATCTTGATGAATTGATCGATATCTCGGCACAACATTTCGCTATAGGCGCTGCCCATCTGCGGCGACGCGACGGCATCGCCGACCTGAAACTGAGTGACATCAGGGCCAACCGCAACCACTTCGCCGACGGACTCGCAGCCTAGATCAAAGGGGAAGTTGCCATCAGAAAAATAGACCCCGCCGCTGATATTCACGTCAGAAGCATTCACGCCGCCGAAATGCGTTTTGATCAACAGTTGACCAGAGCCAGGTTGCACAATGTCAGTGCTAACGATTTCGCTGGCCTCCCTGAAGTTTTTCGAATACTTATGGGCGACTATTTTTTTGTAAGTGCCTGACATTGAGTGCTTCCTCTTTACTGATTTGATCGTTGTTTTGTCGTGAGCGTTACCGCCGGCTGTGCTGGCTTCGAAAAATCATTTGCCGGTAAAACGTGGCGCACGCTTTTCTTGAAAAGCAGCAATGGCCTCTTGGTGGTCATTGCTCCCCATAGTCTCCTCCTGCGCTCTTGCTGCCAGCGGAAAGACCGTTGCACTGATTGAACGGAGGTAGGCATTGATCGCTAATTTAGAGGCGGCAACCGCCAGCGGTGCGCCGGCTGCAAGAGTGCTAGCGATTTCAATCGCGCGAGGCAGTAACTGGTCGTCCTCGGGAACGATAAAGCTGGCCAGCCCCATTTCAACGGCTTCTTTACCGCCGATCTTGTCGCCACTCATGAGGTAATACTTGGCGCGATTCACGCCGATCAGAAAGGGCCATATCACCTGTCCGCCATCGCCAGCACCAATGCCCATGTTGACATGGGTATCTGCGAATTGGGTTGAGGGTGCAACGACGGCGACATCAGCCAGCAGTGCGACCGTTGCACCAAGCCCGAGCGCATAGCCATTGACCGCGGCGATAATAGGTTTCTCACAGGAAAGCATGTTGTCCACGATGTCGCGAGATTCTCGCCATAGCTTTTTCCCGTCAGTGTTCTCTGTGACCTGATCGTCTGGGCCAAAGTCGCCGCCAGCACAAAATGCGCGACCAGCGCCGGTGATCACTAGGGCTCTTAAGCTATCGTCGTTCGCGAAATCAGTGCTAAAGCGGGTGAGCTCAGTGTGCATGACACTGTCGACCGCGTTCAGCTTTTTGGGCCGATTCAGTGTCACGATGGCAACGCCATCGTCGCGCCTTTCGATCAGCATGGAGTGATAGTGTTCTGGGTTGAGCATTGGCATTCTCCAGCGCGGTTGTCAGGTGTCGGTTGTCGAGAGGGCGTTTAGTTAACCGACACAGCGCTGTAGAGACTGGCGCTCTCGCAGTCCTCAACGTATTGCACCCATAGCGCTTGTGCCGCTGCATTGTCAGCGCTTTCCCAAATAGTGATGGCTTCTTCTAGCGTTGCCATGCTGGGTGATGTGCCGTTCCAGAAAAACGTTCCCACAGACATGTCATCGCTGTACATCGGAAATAAAATACTCAAATGAAAGTCCGTGTAATTTTTTGCCTCTCCCACTTTGATGTATGACTCGCCCATGGCTACGATTTGCGCCCGCGTCACTCCGGCGTTCATTTTGCATTTGTAAGATTCCGCGACCTCGGCGGCCGCTTGGTAGGGGCTAAAAACAGCGTAGCTAATTAATAGCGTCGCCGCGGCAACTAGGGGCCTCATTGCGCTGCCTCTCCTTCTGCTATGAGTCGATCTATCAGTCGGTGGTGTAAGCGCAAGCGCTGCTCTTGATAGTTGGTGAATTCCACAGTGCCTGTTCTGCTGGCTCGCAGCCCTTTTTGGACCCAGGGAAGATTGATAGCGTCTTGCTCAAAGACAACGGCGAGGCCTTCCCCCATTGTTTCGCCGGCCAACGTGACAGGCTCATCGAAGTCGAGATGCATGGTAGGGACGGGCTGGGGACGCGACCCATCTTTGGGAACCGGCCTTAAGATCACGATATCCATAATCGAGGTCTCAGGATCGAGCCCGTTTGGCCGAAAGCGATAAATCGTATTTTGATAAAAGCCTCCCCAGAAACTCATCGCGGGGGCCACGTTGTACATTAACGAATCTGTAAATTCCGCATCGCCGGCTTCGCTGTAGTCAACGCCAGTCACTGCTGAAAGTTGCGTTCGCATAATATCCGCCGCAAATGCTCTCGCAGTCATGCCTTCGGGGACGATCAGTCTGGAGTCGTCATCGACGTCGTGCTGCCCTGATCCAAAAAACGCGTCAAAGATTTCTTGCTCGTCGAGTGGTTCCGTAATGTGCGGACTTTGGACGCCATGGGCGCAGATCTGACGCCCAACAAATTCGCTGGGGTGGTCGTACTGTGTGTTGGAGTCAGCCGTCATGGGTAGCCCTTGCGGGTGCGTACCGACGACATGGTGCGTCTCCATAAACGCTTCTGTTGACGCCTTCCAGTTGGCGCGAATTTTTTTGGCGACATGCACCGCTTTGTACCGATTTTCTAGCTCGTAGCGGGCAAAGTGGTCTGGGATAGGTCCAAGCGTTTCTTCCAGCGGCGCCGCCTTAAGATCCATATTGATAAAAACGAATCCTCCCCAAGTCGCCACAAGCGCCTCTGGCAGGCTCTTTTCTTGATCTTCCCACTGGGGTGCATCCCATGCGAAAGGGTTTAACTTGAGCGTGCCGTCGAGGTTCCAAGCCATACCATGAAAGGGGCAGCGCAGGGCTTTGGCATCACGGCCATCGCATTCGACTAGCTGACGACCGCGGTGTAGGCAGGAGTTATGTAGCGCTTTGATCTCCGTCTCTGAGGAGCGCACGATCAGTAGGGAGTAGCCGGCAAGATCAAAAACCACGTGATCCCCCACGTTCGGTATCTCTTCCTCTCTGCAGGCCCATATCCATACTTTGGGCCATAAATAATCGACCTCTTTTTGAAAAAAAGCTGGGTCGTAGTAACGCGAGGTCGCATAGGACTCCAGCGCGGCAGGCGGGTTAGCGCCTTCGCGGTAAAAATCGGGGGCGGGGACCGCGTCGGAGGCTAAAATATCTTCGAAGCTTCGCGCTGGGTGTCTGCTCGGTTCATAAAGCGATTCGTATTTCGACATGGTCTTATCCTCCAGCTGCGGTGTTGGGTCTGCGCGCCCATCGCGAGGGCCAAATCAGCATACCTTAACGCGTCAAAATTGGAAAATATAACTTGAGTGCTATTCAAGTTTATTTTGAAGTCCACTCAATTTATTGCCGCTGTATATAAAAATCAGTACCATCACGTGTCTCGCAAGTACATCAGCCGAGAAAACCCCAAATGTGATGCAGTGACGTTGCGCTTGGCACTCATGTTTGTCTAGAACCAGACGGTGGTAGTTATGGATCGTAACCATTTCGAGCACGATCACGTGCTTTTTAGAGATGCCTTCCGAAAGTTTGTGCGGTCTGAAGTGACGCCTCACAACGAGCAATGGGAGGCCAACGGCATTTGCGATCGTTCCATGTTTACGGCAGCCGGTAGTGCTGGATTTCTGGGCACCCAAGTCGCCGCAGAATATGGTGGCGCGGACGTAGACGATTTTCGGTTCAACCAAATTATGATGGAAGAATTTGAACTGGCGGGTGTTGGTAGTGCGGGCTCGGGTATCTGCATGCACAACGACATCATCATTCCCTATTTCATAGAGTTGTGTAACGACGAGCAAAAGCGAAGGTGGCTGCCTGGCTTATGCTCTGGTGAGTTGATCTCCGCCATTGCCATGACAGAGCCGGGCGTTGGTTCGGACCTTGGGCAGTTAGCGACAACTGCGACGTTGGACGGAGATCACTATGTTGTGAATGGCGCGAAGACTTTTATCTCAAATGGCATCAATGCCGACGTGTTGATCTTGGCCGCCCGCACGGGCGCTGATCGGCATAAGGGTATTACACTGATGGTCGTTGAGGCGGGTATGCCTGGGTTTTCCCGCAGTAGTAATCTCAAGAAGATAGGGCGGCACTCCCAAGATACCGCTGAGTTGTCCTTCGCGGACTGTCGCGTGCCGGTGTCGAATCGACTGGGTGCTGAAAACGAAGGTTTTTATCACATGATGTCTAATCTGCCGCAAGAAAGATTAAACATTGCTATGTCCGCGATCGCCGCGGCGAACTATAGTTTTGAGTTGACGTTGGAATACGTAAAGCAGAGAAAGGCTTTTGGAAAGCCCATCGGGTCGTTTCAAAATAGTCGCTTTGTTTTGGCGGAAATGAAGACGGAAATTACTATCGGCCAGGAATTTGTCGATCGCAGCGTGGTCGCGCTGAATAAAGGTGAGCTGACGCCCGAAGAAGCGGCAATGGCGAAGTGGTGGACCACGGAGTTGCAAAACAAGGTGAATGATCGATGCCTGCAGCTGCATGGGGGATATGGTTACATGGATGATTACAGCATTTCTAGGGCGTGGCGTGATGGGCGTGTACAGACGATCTACGGGGGCACTACGGAGATTATGAAAGAAATTATTGGCCGTTCCCTGGGGCTTTGATGCGGACCCACTCAGCGCAATGGCGACGAGTGTCGGTGCTCAACAGGTGACATCAGCCCGCTGAGGCAAGCTCGCAAAGGTTTCAACTCGATTGGCCATTGGGTAACATGAACGCAGATTCAGAGCCGTCCGTGGTGCACAGCAATGTTGGCAAAGAAAAAAAAGACTTCAGCAAAGCCAGCGGGCCCCGGCGAACTTCGCAGACGAAAAATCTTTAAGTCCTTGCACGATTGCATTGAGGTCGAGGGGTACGTTAATACGTCGCTGCAAGATATCGCCAACCGTGCAGAGATGTCAGCCAGTCACCTGTGTTATTACTTTTCGGGTAAAGACGCGATTTTGCTCGAGTACTTTGAGTCGGTGTCTGCCAGAATATTAGAGCAGGTCGAAGCGTTGAATAAGGGTACGCCGCAAGAGCAGATTGAGGCTTTAGCGGATTTTTGGTTTAAAGGTAAGGCTCGGTCTCGCAAGGAGATTGGCATTATGCTTGAGTGTTTTGGTGTGGCGGTGAACCATGAGGCGTTGTGTCAGGCGAAAAATCGGTTTGATGAAACCTGCAAGTCCTTTTTAATAACGCTATTCGATGACGCGCCCTCGGTGCTTGGGCAGAGCTCTCGCGACGCGGCTGAGGTTTGTTACGCCTTGACCATTGGCTTGCGTTCTTCGGTTTATTTCGACAAGGGTGTTGGCTTGGAGGATGCGCACAGAATTTTTGTGCAAACCATGCTGCCCATGTGTGGGGTTGGTGCCGAGGGTCAAGTTCCCTCGAAGGCGTAGCCAGTCACCGGGTTGTAAACGCAATATCGAGGGTCTCGAGACCGCGAAAAATGAGGCTGGCTTCGTATGTAGGTCGCTGACTGGGGTCCAATAAAGTGATGTTATCCATTCGCTTGAGAATTTGCCTAAACGCACAAACCAACTCCTGTCGAGCAAGCATCATTCCGATGCACGTGTGAACACCCCGGCTAAATGCAACATGGGCGGCTGAAAAATTCCGCTCAACGTTAAAGGTATCGGGATCGGCAAAATATTTTGCATCTCGATTAGCAGAGGTGAACAAGAGCAGCAGCATCTCGCCCTTTTTGATGCTGACGCCACCGAGTTCGGTGTCCTCCGCTGCGGTTCGCCACATGCCTTGCGTCGGTGTCTGCAACCTCAGCAGCTCTTCGACCATATTGGGTATCAATTCTGGATGCGCTCGGACTTTAGCGCATTGTTCTGGATTGTCGATCAATCGCAGTAATCCACCGGATAGCATATGAGATGTGGTGGTATTCGCCGCAACTAAAATTGCTTGGGCGACGTTGAGTAACTCTGCTTCATTCAAAGGCGTCTCGTCGTCCACTCTCGCGTTGACCAGATCTGTTAGCAGGTCAATACGTGGGTGAGTGCGCCGCTCATCGAGGCACCCTTTCATGTAGTGCTGAAACTCCACAACCAGCCGTGCTCGCTTAACCTGCTCATCAGAGGACATGTCGGTGCCAATGAGGTCAATAAATGCATCGCTCCAGATTTTGACTTTGGCGATGTCCTTTTCCTGAATGCCAAGTTGTTGGGCCATGACCTGAGAAGGGAGGGGGTTGGCGAATTCATCGATGAATTGGCATTGGCCGCGCTCAACAAAGCCATCGATCAGCTTGTCTGCCATCGCTTCAAAATGGTCTTTCAGTCCTTCAACGCGCTCTTTTGTAAACGCTTGATTAACGAGCTTCTTGAAGCGTGTGTGAGAGGGGGGATCATTGGTCAGTAGCGTGTCGACCTGCGGCCAGCCTTCTTGGTAGATCGCTTGGCAGGCGGGATTGTGAATAGAGGCCCCCAATACAGACTCAGTATTTTTGCTTGAGAAGACTTTCGGTTTCATGAGTGCTTCTAAGAGCGGGTCGTAGCCAAACACCATGATGACGTCTTGATCAGGCACTCGATATACAGGATGGTGTTCTCGGCCTTGCTTATAGGACTCATGTGGTTCCCGCAAAAAGGATTCGCTCGATAAATCTATGGTCACCTGTGGTGTGCTCATTAGCGCGCTCGTTAGTGAATGGATAGCCGGTCAAAAGTGCCAAGCTGAAGAGTGGTGATTTAGTCTCAGTCACTGCGTGTTGCGCAAACTGTTCTGCCACGCCCGGCGCGACGCCTAAATAATTTGAGTTATCCTCAACTTATTTTGACTTAAAGTCAAAAAAGTTTACGGGAGCGATCGTATGGAAGACACTCCAGAGGATGAGAGTAAGCGCGTCGAAACATTTGCTGTGGCGCGATAATGAACGTAGCTTAATGAGTCTGAAACGATGCAGCGCAGCATAAAGTAGAGAGGGTAGTGTGATATGAAGGCAGCAGTATTTAAGAATCTAGGTCAGCCGTTACAGATAGAGAAAGTGCCTGACCCCACGCCTGAGGCAACAGAATTGGTGGTGCAGGTCGCGTACTGTGGCATCTGCGGAACCGATTTGCACTCTACACGGGAGGGCGCCTTTGCAGCAGAGTGCGATTCGATACTCGGCCACGAATTTTGCGGCCAGGTTGCCGAGGTAGGCTCGGGAATCAAAGATCAGTGGCAAGTTGGGGACAGAGTAACTGCATTGCCTTTTATTGGTTGCGGCCGCTGCGTTTCTTGCGTCACTGGCCGACCATTCGAGTGCCCGCAGGTAAAGTTGACCGGGATGAACACTCCAGGCGGTTTTGCTGAGTTCGTAAAAACGGGTTCCAGTGAGACGTTAAGGGTGCCCGATGGTGTATCAATGCAGAGCGCAGCACTCATTGAGCCCCTCGCGGTAGGGTTGCACGCGGTGCGTGTGGCTCAATTAAAAGCGGGCGAGCGGGTGCTTATTATTGGTGGGGGACCGGTGGGTCTAGCGGTTTCGCTGTGGTGTCAATTTTTTGGTGCGCAAGATGTGCTGGTATCCGAGTTTGCCGAGCAAAGGCTCGCCCTAGCGAGGCAATTGGGAGCAACGGGCACTTTAACCCCCGGTGCGACATTGGGAGAAGAGTTTGGCGACGTCAGTGGCGGTGAGCCGGATGTGATTTTTGAGTGTGTGGGTGCGCCCGGTTTGCTTCAAGCGAGCATCGACATTGCGCCACGTCGGTCAAGAATTGTCCCGGTGGGGGTTTGTGAGGAGCCGGACACGATTGTGCCGGTGGCGGCCTTGGTGAAGGAATTGCAAATGCACTTCGCCATTGCGTACACCAGAGACGATTTTGAGACGGTGATCGCGATGCTAGGTCAGCAGCGAATCGACGCGTCAGCCATGATCACTGATGTCGTGACGTTAGAGGATATGCCATCGGCCTTTGAGGCGTTAAGATCGCCCACCTCACAATGTAAGGTATTGACAGAACTATGATGACCATTAGCGAAGACCGCTTAGCACGAGATGCGGGGGAGTGGCGTAATACTACGATTGCGATCGAGGCTTTTAAGAAGGGCCTGTCGCAGCCTCAGGACGTTGCCATTTACTTAGAGGACGAGCCTGACGCCACCTATGGAGCGCTTGCTAAGGAGGCTTTACGTCTTATTGCTGCGCTCCGGGATCTGGGATTGTCGACTGGTGATGTCATCAGTTTTCAATTTCCGAACTGGCGAGAGGGCGCGGTTGTCGATATCGCTGCGGCGGCCCTCGGACTAGTAGTGAACCCCATCGTGCCAATTTATCGTGATGCTGAGCTGCGTTTCATATTAAGTGATGCCGAAAGTAAGTTGATATTGATCCCGGATCAGCACCGCAGTATCGATTACGTCAATATGATTTGCCGGCTCAGACCAGAGTTGCCCTGTCTGGAGCATGTCGTCACGCTCCGAGCAACGGCCGAATACCCTGACACCACTCGGTACGAACAGCTGATTGACTGTGATCCGGCGGACGAGTCCAGTTTGCCTGTGATTGACCCTAACTCGATCAAGTGCCGCCTTTATACCTCAGGGACGACTGGTTTTCCAAAGGCGGTTTTGCACAGCCACAACACGCTGACGCGTATTATCGACAATACCAGCGATCACTCTGGCACCAATTCGACGGATGTCATGATGATGCCGTCACCCATTACCCATATTACTGGCTACAGCAGTGGCTTGAATTTACCGTTTATCCGCGACGGACGCTCGGCACTGATGGAGCGCTGGAACGCAGATCAGTGCATTGATTTCATTCACAGGGTCGGCGGCACAATGACGGTGGGAGCCACCCCTTTTCTTCAAGAGTTGTTGGACGCTGCTGAGCGCCGTAACGATCCCTTGCCCAGTATGCGAGTTTTTTCCTGTGGTGGCGCCGCGGTGCCGCCTGCCTTGGTGCTGCGAGCTTATGAGGTCTTGGAGAATTGTCGTACGGTTCGCGTGTATGGAAGCACTGAGGCGCCTATCATCACACTAGGCTGGCTGAACGACCCCCAGCTGGCGGCCACCACTGATGGCCACGCTTATGGATATGAAGTGCGTATTGTCGATGACGAGGGCGCAGAGGTCCCTGATGGCGAGGATGGAGAGATCACTGCGCGTGGTGCCGGTATGTTTCTGGGTTACGCAGATGCGGATCAAAATGCAGAGGCCCACACAGAGGATGGTTTTTTCCATACGGGAGACATCGGCAGAAAGACGCCCGAGGGAGCGGTGCTCATCACGGATCGTAAAAAAGACATCATCATACGAGGTGGTGAAAATATCAGCGCCAAAGAGATAGAGGACTGTCTTCACCTTCATCCCAAGGTTAAGGAAGCTGCGGTGGTCGCGATGCCTCATCAGCGACTCGGAGAGGGCGTCTGCGTGTTTGTGATACTGCAGACTGACAGTGAGTCGTTATCGCTAGAAGAGGTCGCGGCTTTTACCAATGATCAGGGTCTAGCTCGACAGAAGATCCCAGAGAGGCTAGAAGTGGTGGAGGATTTACCTCGGACCCCAAGTGGTAAAGTCCGTAAGGATCGGTTGCGAGCCCAGTTACGGGATCAGTGAGCAAGGTGGCGGTGTTTCTCATGGTGTCTTGCTCCGCCGGCTCTTCAGATCGCTCGCCCCCTGCAGAACCGCTTGATGGCAACTTTTTAAATAATGCTTCAGTCTAGCGCGTTGTGTGAGGTGCCGCTGCTGAGTCCTTGATTGCGACCTTCAGGGCAGGCAAAAAAAGCGCCCTTGAAGGGCGCTTTTAATTATCCTAACCATGCACTTAGAACTTTAACTGCACTTCAACACCAAAGTTGCGAGGTCGATTTACCGTACCTTGCGACCATAGTCCGGCAGCATACACTGGGGCTGAGTTCGTTGGGCTAGTGGCGTTGTACTGCCCTCCGACGTCAAGGAAGTACAAGCTGTAGATCTCATCGGTGAGGTTTTTACCGTACAAAGAGACTCTCCAGTTGTCAGACTCAAAGCTGATCGACGCGTCTAAAATACCGTACGCATCGTTACAGGCTGGGTTGTTTCCGCTGTAGTTTCCTTCGATTCCACTATTGTTGGCGGAGGTGCAGTAATCGTCTTTCCAGCGGTAGTCTATGGTTGATACGAGGAAGCTAGATTCTGTTAGCTGCGCTTCATGCATGGCGCCGACGGTAAAGGTCATGTCGGGGGCGCGACGCAAATCAAGACCACCCTTGTCTAGGGCATTACCCGAGCCATCCACGACCATATAGTCCTGATAGGAAGAGTCCAAGAGACCTAGATT
>UPTG01001226.1_pt1 | contig 19187 bp, 35 predicted proteins | sample 2160121 | NCBI WGS metagenome assembly UPTG01 (sample SAMN06266255, study PRJEB28933) | marine metagenome | isolation source: Columbia River Estuary | place: USA:Columbia River Estuary, USA | collected 2014-07-27
TAATTCCAAAATTTACAAATCTTGTTTTTTACTCTAATTCTTTTGTTGGCTCAATAGACAATGTATCAGTAAAAGAATACACATCAGCAGATATGGATGTTACTAGAGCAACTGCTGCTACAAGAGTAGATGAAGATGGTTTAGTAAATTATGCTGAGGTTTTAGGAAGTGAGTTAGTTACTTGTGGAGATTTTGAATGTGCAGTACCTTTAAATTCTTGGACTATTTCAGGTGGTAATGCAGAAATAACAAGTGGTTTATTAAATTTTACAAACGCCACAAGTTTTGGTACGAGTGTTCTTAATTCTTCTACAGTTTTAGCAGGAATATCGTATGAGGTGAGATATACGATTTCAAATTATATTTCAGGCTCTACTAGAATAAGATTAGGGAGTGAATTTGGTGCTAATAGAAATGCAAATGGGGATTATGTAGAAACAGTAATAGCAAGTAATACTAGTATATTATTTTACTCTACAGGTTCTAACACTACTTTATCAATAGACAATGTATCAGTAAAAGAAGTTACAAGAGATAATGTACCTCGTATAGACTACACAGGAGGAGGTTGTCCACATATATTAGCAGAGCCACAGAGGACTAACTTATTTGAATATAGCGAAAGTTTTAATGAAAGTGAATGGAGTAGAACTTCTGTTACGGTTGTTGATAATAGTTCTCAATCTCCTGACGGAACAAACAACGCTTCTCTTTTATATCCAAGTAGTAGTGGTGATTACAGATATATGCACAATACTACGACAGCCTCTAGTTCTACATATACTATTAGCGCATTTGTTAAAGCAAGTGGTAAAAATGTCGTATGGTTTTATATTAATTCAGCTTCAAACAATGGATTTATTTACTACGATTTAAGCGACCAAACTACACAAGTAGTAGCGGGAAGTGTGGGAACTCCAACTGCCACAATCATATCTTATGGTAATGATTGGTATAAAATAAGTCTTACAACAGGAACTGCTGTTGCCTTAGCAAGTGGAAGTGGAATAGGCGTGTCTGATGCAAAAGGAGACCCTGCTGTTACTACTAATGGTACTGATGGAGTTTTAGTTTGGGGATTACAATTAGAAGCAGGCTCTTACGCTACATCATACATTCCAACATCAGGAAGTACAGTAACAAGAAACCAAGACATCTTCACAAGAGATGGTATAGGTAGTTTGATTAATAGTACAGAGGGGGTTTTGTTTGTAGAAATGGCGAAACATAATGGTAATACTGTAGCGCCTGTAATATCCTTAAATAATGGTACTTCATCACAAACAGTTGCTTTGTATTATTTCAGTACAGATGAGATTGCTTTTGATGTAATAAGCAGTTCACCTAATGTGTCAGGTGTATCTTCTTCTTACAACACCGATAATTTTAATAAAATAGCATTAAAATATAAATCAGGTGATATTGCTTTATGGGTAAATGGAGTAGAAGTCCTTACAAAAACTAATACAATTTCTTTAACAGGATTAAATAAAATATCTTTTGACTATGGCAATGGTACTTACTCTTTCTACGGCAAAGTAAGACAACTACAAGTATACGATACAGCACTAACAGATGAGCAACTCTTACAACTAACAGGAGAATCAGGTACTGACTTTTATGAATCTTATGCAGAGATGGCTAGTGCATTAACATATACAATACAATAATGGCAAATCCAAGTTTACAAATAGGAAATAGTAATTGGGCAATAAAAGAAGATAATCTTTTAGGCTATAGTACAGCAGGTACAAGATTCGTACCTCAACCAATAACAATGACAAGAGCATCAGCAGGTACTAGAGTTAATTCTAGTGGACTTGTTGAAACTGTTGAGTTGTTGGGTAGTGAGGATGTAACTAATGGAGATTTTACTCAATTACCTTTAGGCACAGGTTGGGATGCTTATACTTCAGGTTCATCTACAGTAGCATTTACTGAAGGTGCTATATTAAGTATAGATGGTAGTAATAGTAATGTTGGAGTATATCAACAAAATATTTTTACGAATGGAGTTCAGTACAAGATTATTGTTAGTGTAAAAGCAACAGCGAGTTTTGATGCTGAAATAGTAGAATCACAAGGAGCAGCAACACAAACTACCATTGGAACTGTAAGTTTAACAACATCATATCAAGATTTTGTATTTTACTTTACAGGAACAGGAACTAATGATTTGTTTATACATAGATTATATGGAGAAACAGCAGGACAAAATCAACAGATTTATATTAAAGAAGTATCAGTAAAAGAATCAACTAAAAACAATCTTGCAAGAGTAGATTATGATGGTACTGCTTCTTCATTATTAGTAGAGCCTGAGAGAACAAATTTGATTACTGAGTCGAGTGATTTTACAACTTGGACTACAACAGGTTCAGCAGAAGTTACTCCTAATACTACGATTTCTCCTGATGGAACACAAAATGCAGATACTTTAAATATATTTAGTGGGAATTTCTTTTATAAACCAATAACATCAGGAGCAGGAACATTTACACTTAGTTGTTATGTAAAGGTAGCAAGTGGTACTTTAGATTTTAAAATGCAAAGTTTTAACGGAACAGATGGTGCTGATGCAAGTAGCACTTTTACGGCAAATACTAATTGGCAGAGGTTTGAATTTACAACTACAGTTACAACTGACTCTAATTTTTACCCTATTCAAGTAAGTGGTCTAACAGGTGGTGATTTTCAAATTTGGGGCGCACAATTAGAAGTTGGTTCTTACGCAACATCATACATTCCTACAGATGGAGGTACAGTTACAAGAGTACAAGACCAATACTCAAAGGCAGGTATTAGTAATTTGATAAATAGTGAGGAAGGGGTTTTGTTTATTGAGATGGCTGCTCTAAGTGATGATGAAACAAAAAGAGAGATTACCTTGTCAGATGGAACTCACCTCAACTATGTTTTAATTAGATTCAATAGTGGTGGTAGTAATATAATTTATACAAGAGTAGATGTAGATGCGGGAGGGGGGTTGCAGTATTGGGATTTAGACAATAGTCATACTATTACTAATACTAATAAGATTGCTATAAGATGGGGAGCAAGTAATTTCGCTACCTTTATAAATGGGGTGAAAGTAGGCTCACAATTAAGTGGAAGTTCTTTTTCAGCAGATACATTAAATGAATTAAATTTTGATAATGGAACAGGTGGGAGTAATTTCTTCGGCAAAGTAAAACAACTACAAGTATTTAAAACAGCATTAACAGACACTGAATTAGAAACCTTAACAACAATATAAAATGAATATATATAAATTACAATACGATACAAAAGCAGAAGGAGATGCTGACTTACTTGCTAAAGGTACTTATGAAGTAATAACTGAAGAAGGAGTTACTCAAGAAGTGTACAGAAATGGTACACAGGCTATAGTCTTTTTAAATAAGATAGTAGAGATACCTGCAACTTATGATAAAGATGGTAAAGAATTAACACCACCTGTATATTATAGTGGAGTATTTTACGACCTAATGACTACAGAAGAAATTGATTTCGGAATACACGAGTTATTTCCTGTAGATTGTGTACATTCGTTCTTAGGTTGGGCAAAGAATGCCGAAGGTACAGATGTAGAACCTGATGAATTAATAACTGAATAATAAATAAAAAATTATGGCAACAACAATAGTACCATCAAACTTAGTAGTAACAATAACTGAGTCTTACTCTCTTAATGGAGTAGACTATGGTAACACAATGAATAAGACTTATACTGATAATGGTCAGGTATCTCAAAGAGTTATGAGTATCGCAGGAAGTACAGTTGGAGAAGATACTAATTTCTTTACAAATATATTATCATTAAGCACTATAGATGGTCAAGGTAGAGTAGTTAAGGCAGATTACAAATACTTTAGAATTACAAACTTAGATACAGTAAATACATTATATCTTAGAGTTTATAATGGTGCTAAATATATAACACTTGAGTTATCTCCTGCGAGTAGTTTATTATTTATGGATGCAGGAACAGATGTTCCAGCTACAGCAACAACTGTAATATCATTAAGAGATATTGAAGAAATAGCAGGTCAGTCAAGTTCTGCTACTGAAGCTATAGATGTTGAGTTTGTAATGGTAACTGCTTAATATGTCTTTAAAATACTTTAAAGAAAGCGAGTTCACTTGTAAGTGTGGATGTGGTGAAACTGTTGTAAGTAGACATTTAATGGAAATGCTAGATGAAGCTAGAGATTTTGCAAAGATACCATTTGTAATCAATAGTGGATATAGATGTAAGAATCATCCTGAGTCTATTAAGAATCCAAAATCATCACACATTAAAGGGTTAGCAGTAGATATTAAATGTACAGACAGTAAGAAAAGAGCAATCATTATAGATGCTTTAGGATATGTAGGATTTAAAAGATTTGGAATAGCAGATACTTTTATACATACAGATATAGATAACAAAAAATCAAATCCTGTGATTTGGTTATATTAATTAATTAATTTAAATATATATTATGAATTTTATTACAGAAAACTGGCTAGAATTATTAATTGGTGCAATGGCTTTCATCAAAATCATTACTAACTTAACTCCAACAGAGAGAGATAACAAAATGTTTGGATGGTTAGATACTATGATTGATGCTTTAGTTCCTAAGTACAAAAAGAAGAAATAATGATACCTCAATGGATAGGGTCTATGCTAGTTAAGGGTGGTGTAAAACCAATAACAGATTTATTGAAAGCAGTAAAAGAGTTGTTTACAGACACAAAAGGTAAGTGGAGTAGCAAGAGAACCATCAGTGGTGTGATAGTTTTATCTGCAAGTTTGTATGCTGAGAAGAATGGTATTGATACTAATACTTTAATAATGACAGGATTAGGAATACTTCCTTTATGTTTCTCAGTATTTGAAAAAAATAATAAGAATAATGACTGTAGTTGTACTAAATAAGTATCTTTGCATTAAGATTTAGATAGGGTTGTGCCTGTCTTTGTTTCATTGTTTATAGTTTTCAAGAGTGGGGTGTTCAAAAACATCTCACTTTTGTATTATATAAGCTTTTTTTTTCGTATCATTGCTATCTAATAACTAATACTTTAAGCAATGAAAGAATATGGTAAAAGATTAAGATTGTCAGAAGAAGAGGTTGAATTGATTTATGAGAATAGAGCCGAATCAACTACTAACACTAATGGCAATACAGCATTAGACATTAACTTAGCAGAGAGAGGTATTGATAAAAAAGATGTAGTATCTGTAAAGCACTGGCAGTCTGCTAGTGGAGAGTTTAGATTCAGTATTGTAACTAAAGAAGATATAACTGCTAATGAAACTGATATACTAAAAACAGTTAGTAGTTTTATAGAGAATCACTCACCTCACTATCCATCAATAAAAAGAAAGATTAAACTTAACAATCATCTGTTAGTAATTAATCCAGCAGATATTCATATTGGTAAATATGCTAATCATATTGAAACTGGTGATGGTTATAATGTAGAGATTGCGTGTGAGAGGGTCTTAGAGGGGCTACAAGGGCTTATTGATAAGTCTAAAGGTTTTGAGGTAGATAGGGTATTATTTTGCGTAGGGAACGATATTCTGCATATAGATAATGTTTACAATACAACTACAGCAGGTACTAATCAAGATGTAGATGGTAAGTGGTGGGAGCATTTTGAAATTGCTCTAGCATTATATGTTAAGTGTGTTGAGATACTAAGAGAGATTGCACCTGTAGATGTTATTCATTCAATGTCTAATCACGATTATCAGAGTGGCTTTCATTTAGCACACGCATTAAAGAGTTGGTTTAGGAATGATAGTGAAGTTACCTTTGATATATCAGTAGCACATAGAAAATATTACAAATATGGTAAGAACTTAATAGGCTTAGAACACGGAGATGGTGCTAAGATGGCAAACTTACCTTTAACTATGGCTCAAGAACGACCTCTATTATGGTCAGAAACAACTCATAGGTATTGGTATCTACATCATTTACATCACAAGGTTAAGCATAAGTGGTTAGATGCTAAGGATTTCATTGGTGTAACTGTTGAGTATATGAGAAGTCCATCAGGAACTGATAGTTGGCACTCAAGAAAAGGATATGTGGGAGTTCCAAGAGCAGTTGAAGGTTTCTTACACCAAAAAGACAGTGGTCAAGTGGCTCGTTTAGTACATTACTTCTAAACTAAAGCACAATTTACATACATTTTATCTCTAGTAGGTAAACATTTTTCTAAAAATTGTTAAAAAAGTTTGGTGGGTAATTCCAATTTTATATCTTTGCCTCAATTAATAACTAAAACAATAAACAATTATGGGAAAGATGAAAGAACAATTTATGCAAATGCGACTAGAGGAGCAAGACCAAACAATTAACACTATGCACGAAATTGCAGCAGGATATAACAATAATACTAATCAATTAAATAATAACGAAATGACAAAAAAAACAATGCAGGAAAAATTACAAAAGCAACCAGAACCAATCCAAGAAACAAGAAAAGAAGTTTTAACAAGACTTTATAAAGAGAATGGGTTGGTAAGAGAAGATGTGTATAAAGACAAAAGAGGATTTTCTACAATAACTAGAAGTGGTGTAGATAAAATTGCTGCTAAAAATGGAATAACTATAGGTTATGAAGTTATACTTTTAGATGTAGAAAAAGGAGAATGTGTTCTTAAGGCAGCAGCGACTATGAAGGTTGGTAATGAAGTTAGGAATGTAATGGATTTTGGAGAGGCGAGTGTTTCGAATAATCTAACAGGAGGTGGTAAAAAGTGGTTAGTTTCTATGGCTAAAAAAAGAGCAATGGGTAGAGTTGTTTTAACTTTAGCAGGATTTTATGAGCAAGGGATGTATAGTCAGGATGAGATGGCATTTGAAATGGATGAGTAATTATGATTGGATAGATGAAGCACTTGATGGAAAGCCTAGTGAGATAACAAACTCACAATGGCTGACCATTGAGGGTAACATTGACTTCACATCACTTACAACAACAATGAAGGCTGATATTCTAAACAGAATTAATGATTTATCAGAACAAGAAGCAGAAGAAATAATAACTAAACTATACAACAATAGATATGAAAAAGACCCACAAAAGCAATGGCTCAAAATGCACAAAGACGGAGTATTTAGAGATAGAGATTTTTAAGCACTTCCTAGAATCTTTCACTTACATTATATGGAAGAATAAAAGTGTATTAGATTTTGCTACAGAAGATGATATAATGAGTCTGCTAGACGAGAAACAATTAATAGACTTCTATCACTTTGATAAAACAAGTTTCAAGGTTAGTGTTGAGAAGATTGAAAAACATATGCATAGAAATGACTAAGAAATACTCACTACTAAAAATAAGACAATCTAGGAATGAGTTTGAAGCACTACTAAGAATTTATGGAATATCTAATTCAACTCTATGTAAGGTAATAGGAGTGAACTATGCTACCAGTAGAGATTTTATAAAGATACCATCCAACCTTAGATTTATACACGCACACAGATTAGCAGACTTTATAGGCTTAACAGTTCAAGATGTAGTTGATACAATAGTGTACGACTTAAATAAACAATAAACACAATGAAAAGAAGAAGATTAAAATTTAGCGACTACTACAATAATATAATTATGTCTGAATTGGCAGATATATATGAAGTAGATAAAGAAAGAATGTTTTTGGGTAGTAGAAAGAAGAACATTATATTCGCTAAGAGAATGTATATATACATTTTAAGAGAGATGTTTGGATTAACTCTAATGGAGATAGCAGATGTAACTAACTTACATCACTCGTCAATAATTCACCACACTAGAAAGTTTGAGTTCTTCTACAATAATTACACTGAAGAATCTGGATTATTTAAAAGAGTAGAGAATAAGATAATTGAGGTAGAGATAGATGAGGAGATATTAGGATTAGAAGCTAAACAAAAAAAAATAACGGATTCATTAACTAAATTATATAAAATTAAAAAACAAAAAAATGACAGACAAGAAAGAGAAGGTTTACTTACCGAGTAGTATTAAAAACATTCCAACTAAGTATGGAGAAATGATGGTTGCTAACTTTAAGTTAGATGAACTACAAAAGAATGCAAAGAATGGTTGGGTATCAATGGTTATTTCAGAGCGTAGAGAGCCATCAGAAAAAGGTGCGACACATTATGCCTATGTAAATGATTTTGAGCCAAAGGAGAGTACTAAGAATGCTCCTAGGCAAGAGTCTAGTAGTGATAGTAGTGATGATTTACCATTCTAAATAAATAATATGAGGGGAGGTGAAATATCCTCCTCTTATTTTAAAACTATAACACAATGAAAGAAAAACCAAACTTCTTTGCTATAATACCTTCAGGTGTAAGGTATGATAAAGACTTAACTCCAAATGCTAAACTTCTTTATGCTGAAATAACATCTCTATTGTCAATGGGTGGGGAGTGTTATGCTTCTAATAAATACTTCTCAGAGTTGTATGGTAAGAATAAAGTAACTATTTCCAGATGGATTAAAGAATTAAAGGAAAGAGGCTACATATCAGTTAGTTATACATACAAGGAGGGTAGTAACGAAATTGCTAATAGGTATATACAAATTTGTTTCACCCCCCTTAGCAAAAATGACAAAGGGGTATTAACAAAAATGCTAAAGAGTAATAATACTAGTATTAATAATAATAGTATTAATAATAAGGGTAAATTTAAAATACCAACAATAATTCAAGTTAAAGAATATTGTAATGAAAGAAAAAATAATGTAGATGCAGAAACATTCTGTGATTTCTATGAAAGTAAAGGTTGGCAAGTAGGTAAGGAAAAAATGAAGAGTTGGAAAGCTTGCGTAAGAACTTGGGAGAAAAGCAGTAGAAACAATAATACTAATGATAGAACTACATCACATAGGCACAAGTCAGGTAAAGACTATGGGGATGGTTCTTTTTAAAAACAAAAAAACTATGGACTACAAAAAAATTGACAATATTGAAATAGATGGAATAGATACCAAAGACTATCCTGACTTCTGTGATGCATACATATCAAGTGCTGACTATGATGGAAAGCCAATGACTGATGAGCAGTTAGATGAACTTAATGAAGATGGAGATTATGTTTATGGACGTATAATGGATTACTTACAATAAAATTATGAGAACAATAGAAGATACATTTATGATAGAAAACTTCCTACAGCCTAAGATGTATAATAGGTTTAAATTAGGAACTACAGATGAATTGAGAGAAATGTTTATTAAAGCATTTAGGTATTATGATAGAACGATTGATGTGTATGAGCATCTTGATTCTTATGATGAGATAATAGATTGGTTATCAGATACTAAAGGTAGAGGGTTAATGTTAATGGGTGATTGTGGATTGGGTAAGTCTACTATTCTTAACTATGTTATTCCTGCAATCTTTAGAACAAAAACAAATAAGTTACTTACTAGCACACCAGCAAAAGAACTTGGTGAGATAGAGAGAAGTTCTGCTTCTTTTATTATAATTGATGACTTAGGTACTGAGAGCATTAAGAATGATTATGGTACTAAGATAGATGCAGTTGCTGATGCTATATCTTATGCTGAGGATAGTTCAAAGACTTTACTAATAACGACTAATTTAGATGCAGGAGAATTGAAAGAAAGATATGATGAGAGGACTTTAGATAGACTAAGGAAGTGTAAAGTGGTGGTAATCAAGGGTAAAAGTTTTAGAAATTAAAAATAATAATTATGAAAACAAAAGACAAAGTTAAATATTGGCTGAATAAATACCCTAGCTTACGAGATGATGACAATCGCCTTAGTGCTAATATTTGGTCTGAAGAATTAACTGTATTAGGATTTGGACATATTGAAGCACCTATATTTGAATTTCTAAGATTATATTCTAATAATAAATTAACATCAGCACCAAGTATAAAGAGAGCAAGAGCAAAACTTCAGGAAGAAGAACCCTCTTATAGAGGTGAAAAGTATAACTTAAGAAAAGGAGTACTACAGGATAAATGGAGAAAAGATTTAGGTTATAGTAAATAAGTAAATTATTTTTATATATTTGTACAATGAAAAAAACAGATGAAGAGAAGAGAGAGAAGTTTAGTGTGCCTAAAGTTATAAATACTGACTTAACATACTATATGCAGTTTGGATGGAAGAGATTAAGAGAGTCTTCAAGTAGGGCTAAATCAGCAAGTAAATTCTTAGGTAATACTTATCAAGATAACTTTCCTCCACAACAAGACTAATGATAAATACTCAGGAAATAATTAATAATAAATACAGGGTAAGACCTAAAAGCTTTTAATTTTTCAGACCTGAGTAGTAAAGGGGGGGTTTGGTCGCCTCCCCAATACAATGAACCGAATATAAATGTTAATCGGCTCAACAAAACAATAATAATATGGCAGTAGAAAGAACATACAAAACAATCAAGTGGGTACTTAAGGGACACATCAAGAACAATGTCAATTCTTTATGGATATGGGAAGAAGATAACTTTACTTGTATCTACAATGAGTATGCAGGAAATGAGAGAATATATACCAGTAATCAACTTTTAAGACTTTTAACCCAATGATTTATTTAAACTTAATAATAGGATTTGTATTCTTTGTGGCTTTCATAATGATATTTATGAGTATTGTAGAGGGTAAGATAAGAGATAGACAAAATGAAAAGATTGTGTGGAGGATAGAAGAGATGGAAAAGATGGATAAGATAGAGAAGAGAGATAAGGTGGTAACTAGGACAGGAGGACTAGCACACGATAGAAATAGAAGTTATAGCGAAATACAAAAACAAAATGACAGTAAAACACAATAAACTTTATTACGAGAAAGGTAGGAATGGATATACTACGAGTGATACAATAAATCCTAAGATGAAACTAACTAAAGAAGAGTTAGGTTTAGTAGCAGACTACAGTAAAGATAAGATACCTAACTATTACATTGGTAAGGTGTATGGCTATGAAGCTAGGAAAGTAATTGAAGACTTTGATTTATCGTATAATGTCGGAACTGCCACCACATATTTGCTCAGAGCAAAAAGAAAACATTCTACAAGTGTTGAGTGCATACAGAAAGCAATCAATCATCTTGAGTTTGAATTAGATAAGATTAAAAATGAAAAAACCGATATTTAGAGTATTCATATCGTATGAGATAAAGAATAAAGGTGCTGTAACTAGGAAGGTTACCACTGGTATATTAGATACATTTGCTCTAACCTCTAACATAGAGGAAATAAAGAAAGACCAAGAACTGATAGATAGAATATGTTACTTAAATAAAAAGAAGCTAAACAAAGTAGACATCACTATAACAAGTGTTGATGTAGAAAACCAATATGGTGAAACTGTTGATAGATTCTTAGATGAATATTAAATTATGCCAAAGATAAGAAAGATAAAAGTAGGTGATAGAAAAGACTCAAGAGGTGGAGGCTACTCAAGAAGAAAGTTTACTGTTGCTGAAGCTGATGCTATAAGACTAGAGTTTAATACTGCTAGTGATAAGATAACTATCTCTGCTATGGCTAGGAAGTATGAAGTATCACAACCATTAATGTATCAACTACTCAAAGGTACTACCTATACTGATAAGAAGGGAGGGGTAGGGGACAGAGGGGGTAGAAGAGGGGGTAAGAGGGGTACTACAAGTGATAGGGAATAAGCTATGGCAATGAAGAAAGAAGCTAGAGTGCAATCAGCATTTTGTACATACATACAGTTTGCATACCCATCAGTTAGATACTGTGCATCTCTAGGTGGTATAAGAACCTCAATGACTCAGGCTATTATGGCTAAAAAGACTGGATATGTTAAAGGCTTTCCTGATATGCAGATATGTAAGGTCAATAGCGAGTACGCAGGGCTGTTCTTAGAGATTAAAGCTGATAAGACTGGCTATGCATCCAAAGAACAAAAACAATGGGTAGCTGACCTTAATGAAGCAGGTTACTTTGCCAAAGTAGTTAAAGGATTAGAAGAATGTATGGATGTCCTTGATTGGTATATGAAAATAAAATAATTTTCTAAAAAACTTTTACAAAAAAACTTTTCTTAAATTTCTGCCTGAAACTGCTGAAACTGCTGAAACTGCTGAAACTGCTAGACTTCTCCTATGTGCGTGTATGCGTGTATATGTGCGTTCTATATACTGCAACTTACTAATTATCAGCTATTTAGAATGATTATAAATTAGCATATTTTATAAAAGTTTTTAATATTATGCTTTGAATTGTTAAAAAGGTTTATAAATTTGCACTGTAAATAATTACAAATAATTAAAAACTAAAATTATGAATTTAATTGAAAAAGCATTTTTAAAGGCAACAGAGCAAAAAGAAAAGAAAATAATAAATTTAAAAAAGAAGTATCCAAACTGGACATTTGTAAAAGCTAAAACTAATAAAACTAATAAAACTAATAAAACTAAATAAATAAAATTATGCAAAAACTTAACACCCAACTATTACAAAAAGTAAGTACAAAACAAAAATACAGTACAAGCGAAAATATAATATTTTATGCTTTATCCTTTGCTAGTTGTTTTATACTACTTTACGCGCTTTGCTACACTATCAACCTAATTAACTTAATAACCCTTTAAACCCTTTTAAAATGACTTATAAAGCTATATTACCAGATCCTATTGAATGGAGCGACAATAACAAAATTTGTTCAGAGTGTCCTGAAGAATTAACTATGAATGATTATGAGGAAATTTGTATTAATTGCTTCAACCAAGTAGAACCAGAAGAAGAAGAAGAAGAAAAACAAAATAAATAATTTAAAACTATAACAATGATAACAAAAACACAAAATTATAAACCAGTTAAAAACTTACTTAGCAAAGGAAGTACTAACAGTAAGACGGCAAAAAATAGTTTAGAAACTTACATATTATACTTAGCGCCAGAGCGCCAAAATAGTAAAAGGGTAAACCTTTGCCCAAAAGCTAGTAAAGGTTGCGCTGCTGCTTGTTTATATACGGCAGGAAGGGGAAAGTTTAGCAATGTAAAAAAATCAAGAATAAACAAAAGCGAATATTACATATCGGATAAGATTACATTTATAAACCAATTAAGCAAAGAAATAGTAAAAATAGCAGCAAAAGCAATAAAGCAAAATAAAAAAATTGCAATAAGATTAAACGGTACAAGCGACCAAGACTTTATTAGTATAATTAAAAAATATAAAAATTTAGATTTGCTAAATGATAAACAATTTAAAAACTTAGTTTTTTATGATTACACCGCTATTTTAGGCAAAATAAAAAAGTATATTAATACTTCTTATTCTTTAACATTATCCAGAAAAGAAGACAACGAACAAGATATACTTCAGGCGCTTAAATTAGGTGGTAATGTTGCGGCGGTGTTCAGAGATGATTTGCCGACAAAATACAAAGGATATACTGTTGTAAACGGTGATACTTCAGATTTGCAAATGGTATACAACAAGAATGTAATACTAGGTTTAAAAGCTAAGGGTGACGCAAAGAAAGACAAAAGCGGCTTTGTAATAGATAATAATTAATTCAATAACTAAACAATAAAACAATGAAAACAATAAACAGAACCAGAGCCAAAGAACTAATAAAACAAAGTAAAGGTTTAATTTTTTCAACTACTTTTTTAAAGAAAGATAACACTATTAGAACCTTAACAAGTAGAACGGGCAAACAGTATAAGAGTAAAACGGGCAAGAAAGCACCTTACAAGCCTTCCGACTATAATTTAATACCTTTGTACGATATGAGAAAAAAAGCCTTTAGAATGCTTAATTTAAATACCTTAATTACTTTATCAATTAATAAAACTAAATACATAATCAATGAATAAAACAACAGAACAACTACTTCAGCAACTTAACACTATGCAAAATGAACACATAAAAGTGTTAAATGAACGAATAGAAGTATTGCAACAAACTATTCAAATTGATAAAATAACTATCAAAACACAAGAAAAAACTATAAAATTATATATTGATAATCTAAATAGTAAATAATGAAAGGTCAACTAAAGCCAACCGAGTTTAGCAATAGCTTTTATTTGCTCCTAGCAATACTATCTTTGTTGTTTAATTGCTAAGATAAACACCAGAAACACCTATAAAACCGCTTTAATTAGTGGTTTTTTTTTGCTTAAAAATTAGTAAAAGGATATTAATTTAGTTTAAATAGTTAGTGTTATGGCGTTTTTTTCTCTTCATTCCTACTCATCCAAGCCAAAAACCCAAGCATTAAACCAGTTTTTAGTTCAGTAACACCTTCAATAGTTACTAAATGTAACTAAGTTACTTAATGTAACAAGTAGCAGTTACTAAAGGTAACTGAGAGATTATGGGAAATAAAATACCGTAAACCAAGAAAAAAAATCCCTTTTGGACACCAACCCCCACACACACAAAACCAAAGTTCAATTTTATAAAAGGTGTATACTTAAACATCTATTAACAAAGAGTCAGATACTTTGCGATATGAGCAATGATGTTTACTAGAAGATTGAGTGGCTGTTATTATAACATTCTATTCTGTTAAGCTGTTGTTGCTTATACAGACTTTCATAGAGTTTATTTAGACTGACTTCTTTAGAGTCTTATATAGGTTTTAATAAGAGGCACGAAGATAGTGTTTGAGAATTAAATAGTTTCACAGTTTTCATACAAAAGAGTCGTATAGGGTAAAATGTTAAAAGATAAGTTAAATATAGGGCTATATAGTTACAAAAAAACTAGAGAAGTTCTATTTTATAACTTATACTTCTTATATTATGTTTACAAAAGCAAATGTTTAGTTATTGTTCTTCTTATATTCATTCTCGTGAAACTCCTTCCATCTAAGCATTACAGGGAGTGCATCTTTATGCGCTTTAGTATATATCTCCCCTATATCTTCGTGAGTAAAAGACATAACCATAAATGCTATACGATTCATAATAGCTTTAGTTTGTTGTTCATCCTCCCATCCTCGTTCTTCTAGAGCCTTGTATAGTTCTAAACCTGCCTCTCCAAGCATCTCATTTGCGAGTATGTTTATTTTTTGTGTTACGTGCATAGTTGTATTATTTTAGTTATTAGACTGCAAACATACACAAATAATCTTACAAAGTTCAATTTTATATCTTTATTGTGAATGAAGTTTGAGACAATGTTGTATATTGGCAAACTAAACGAATAATGATGTCAGAAGAAAAGAAACAAGTAGGTGATGAGGCTATGAAGAAGCGACCTAGTAACATAGATGATTATAATAAATCTGCAAAGTCTTTACTACCTAAGAATAATGAAACAAGAACACTAGCTAGAATGACTAGAAAGTCTTTAGCTTACGCATTAGAAGGACAACCTGTAAAGATTAAGATGGCTTTAGATATACTCTTTGATGAAGACCCTCGTGCATACATAGATGCAATAGCTAAACTAATGAACTATGCAATGCCTAAACTATCATCAACAGAAATAAAGAAAGATACAGATACTAAGATTGAGATTAACTTAACTGAAGGTGCAACACTTGAAGATATTAAGAAACAGATTAGAGGACTTGAAGAAGCAGAAGATATTGATTATACAGAATTAGATGACTAAAAAAGCATTACTGAAGTTTGCACTAGAAAAGAAACTATGTGAGATGAGTTTCTATGAGTTCTTTAAAGCAGCTTGGGTTGTAGTAGAACCTGCAGTACCACTTTCTACTAATTGGCATCATAAGTATATCTGTGACTTACTACAAGCAGAATGTGAGAGAGTAATAGCACAAGAGCCAAAAACTAAAGATATTATTATTAATGTACCCTTTAGAAGTACAAAGTCACTTATAGTAACTGTTATGTTTCCTGTATGGGCTTGGATAAAATCACCTAAGCAAAGATTCATTACTTCTTCATACTCTGCAACTCTATCTATTGAACTTGCAACTAAGAGTAGAGATATTATATTTAGTGATTGGTTTAAGAGAAGATGGGGAGATGTATTTCATATTAAGAAAGACCAAAACCTAAAAGAGAGATACGAGAACAATTTTGTTGGAATGAGAAGAGCAACATCAGTAGGTGGTACTGTTACAGGGCAAGGAGCAGACTTTCTTATTGTAGATGACCCTCTTTCACCACAAATGGCTAATTCAGCAACAGAAAGAGAGAACGCTAACGAATGGTATAGGACTACATTCTATTCTAGGCTTAATCAACCTGATATTGGAGTTAGGATTATAATTATGCAAAGAGTACACGAAGATGACTTGACTGGGTTCTTATTAGGCAAAGAAACTAGATTAAAGTATAGACACGTCTGTATTCCTGCTAAAAGTGGAGATGGTAACATAAAACCTGCATACTTAGAGAAGTTCTATGAGAAAGGTACTCAGTTGTTTTGGAAAGATAGGTTTAGTCAAAAGATATTAGATGATTACAAAAGTGCATTAGGTAGTTATGGTTATGCAGGACAGCTACAGCAAACACCTACACCACTAGATAGTGGGATGATACATAAGGATTGGTTTAAGATTGATAGGTATAGAGTTGATGAGTCGATAGTTAATTTTGTAATTGACCCTGCATATACTGCTGACCAAAAGAATGACCCCTCTGCACTACTAGCATATACCTATAAAGAGAACAGATGGCAGATAGTAGACTGTGTTAATGTATATAAAGAGTTCCCAGACTTAGTAAAGTTCATTCAACAGTGGGTTCAAAAGAATGGATATACAAATAGGAGTAGAATATATGTAGAACCTAAAGCATCAGGTAAATCTATTGTGCAAACGCTAGTAAGAGAAACAGGACTTAATGTTAAAGAAGATAAACCACCAACTAAAGACAAGGTAGCAAGGGTGAGTGATGTAAGTGCATCTTTAGAGAGTGGTAGAGTTAGCCTTCTTAATGGAGATTGGAATGATGAGTTCTTAGACCAATTAGCTAAGTTTCCTGCAGCTAAACACGACGATATGGTAGACTGCTTAGTGATGGCAGTAAACAAAGAGATTTGGAGTGGTGGAGGTAAGGTATTATATTTTTCATAATAATTTTCAGTTTGTTGGAAAACTGTGAAAGTGTTTCATAGTTAAATCACTATTTTTGCCTAGTTTTGAATAATTACTAAAAAATTATCAAATAATTATGAAAAAGAAAGATATACTTTACCTAAACGAAGGTCATCAAGTGGTTGTTGAAGGTCTTATGGAAGATGTTAAGAAAATAATGTATTATGCTACAGAATATGAGATTGCAGGTAAATATCAAGACTTCTTAAACATACTTGACTCTGTTTACTTGTATTCAAATAATTTCCACGAAACAACACTAAAGATTGAAGGTGATGATGGAGCAATGGCAGAATTTATCTTTTTAATACCAAATATGTTGTTCTATACTACTATTGGATTTCTTACTGCATTAAAAACAGAGGAGAATGGTGATGATATGGTTGTACATTTAGAGAAGATTGCTAATTTATGTGAGAACTCTACAGGAGAGTTAGCAGATGTTCTTATAGATGCTACTGATGAAAAGAGATTGATAGATAGTGTGTTAGAAAAAGAAACAACAAACAACTAAGATATGGTAGAGATTAAGATTGAAAACAACTCATACGAGATTCCAACAGAGTGGAAAGACATTACATTAAGGTATTGGTGTGGATTATACACTATTATCAGTCAATATACCAAAAGAGATGAACAAGGCAATGTAATTGAGCCTGAACACTCAGAAGTAGAGTTACTCAAGATGAATAGAGATATATTTATGTATCTAACTGGACTTTCTCAAAATGAGATGAACAGACTTGATGTAGATAGCGTTAATGATGCTGTAGGTACATTCTCTAGCCTTTTAGAAGAATATAAGCCTAAAGGTATAGAAAAGTTTGAATTAGATGGTGAAGAGTACTTATTCCCAAAAGAATTTCTAAGAAGGAACACATTTGGAGATTATATTGAGTCTACTCACTTAGATAGTACAATAGAAATAATGAAACACGGAAGGTTTGATGTATTACCTGAGCAAATGGCAATACTTTGCAGGAGAGCAGATGAGGAATATGATGATGATGCAATACCAGCTAAGACTGAGAAGTTTAAAGAATTAAGTATGGATTTCGTTTGGGAGTTCAGTTTTTTTTTGACAATGCAAAGCGTAAAATTAACTCGGACTTTCCAAATGTTTTTGGGGAAAACAGAAGAGGAAGTGGAGGAGGCAAAGGTAGAGTTTCTACAATTGGACTCTACAACAAGTTCATAAAGCCATATGGATGGCTTAACAGCCTTTATATGTTAGCAGAGAAGGGAATATTTAGAATAGAAGGTAATAATGACATTGATAGCGTGAAAAAAACAGATTTATATAAAGTATTAACTTACTTAAGCTACAATACTGCTAAGAACGACTATGAAATTGCTGTACAAGAAAAGATACATAATAAAAATAATATAACACCATAATTATGGCAATAACAAGACTAACAGATATAATAACTGTATTTGACAGCAAATGGACTTATGGAGATGTAAAGTTTGGGTATGATGGTGAAGTTAATCAAGACCACGACACTCAGTACCCATTAATGCTAGTAAATCCACCTGAATCAATAATGCCAGTAGTATATGATGGCAGAGAGGAGTATTCATTTGAAATAAACTTCTACAATCTATATTCTCAAGCAGCACAATCAGTAGTAACACTACAAAAGAGATGGGATAACTTACAAGACTTATCTAACGAATGGTTGGATATGGTGCTTAAAAATTACCAAGATGTAACTGTAGAGGCTTATCTTAATGATGAGAGTATTGAGATTGAAAGAATTAAAGACACAAAGAACGATAAGTTAGTTCAAATCAAGTTAGTATTCACAATGAGTGCGTTTACTAAGTGTTTTAGACCTGTATCTAGCTACCCATCAGACTTTGCAGACTTGGCAGTATGGCTAAGAGCAGATAGTGGAGTAAAATTTGATATACCAACCAAGAGAGTTAGCACTTGGTCTGATAGTTCAGGACAGGGCAATAATATGACTCAATCTACTGCAGCTAACCAACCATTAAGAGAAGGATATGGAGGTCAGAATGACAAGGCATACTTTAGCTTTGATGGTACAACTGACTATTTAGTTTCAGATAACAACTGCCCTTTAACAGGAAATGATTTAACTATATTCTATGTTGGTAAAGCCAATGCAATTAAATC
>UPTG01001232.1_pt1 | contig 19126 bp, 18 predicted proteins | sample 2160121 | NCBI WGS metagenome assembly UPTG01 (sample SAMN06266255, study PRJEB28933) | marine metagenome | isolation source: Columbia River Estuary | place: USA:Columbia River Estuary, USA | collected 2014-07-27
AGAGCGCCTGCGGCGCACAGTGGGATCTTTTCCGACTGAAGTCGGAGGTTTCAAACCAGATTTTTGGAAAATGAAATTGCCATCAGGGTATTTTAAAGATGTTTTGTGGATTCTTTTGATGGAGTCACCCCGGCAAGATTTGCTAAATACACTTGAGTAAAATTCAGTTTCAAAAATTTCCAGCATTGTGTTTTCGGAAATACACACCGTACAAAACTAAGAGGCTATAAACACGTAGCGATTTTTAATATAAATAATTTCCAGCATAATTCGAAAATACGCCGTTATGAACGGAGCCCATAAAAGGATAAAGTTGGGCCTTCAGTAAATTAAAAAGTGACAGTTAGCAACTAAGCTCTTGCATTAAAAATGCGGCTTGCACGAACTCATCACTTTAATATTAGTGCCCGGACACTTATAAGATCTGGTCGGGTCCCTAGAATTACCGGTGGAGGTTCAAACTTCAGGCCATTAGTAAACAGAGTTTTTGACAAGGTAGCGTCCGCTGGCTTGGCAAAAACAGGCTCTTAGGCCGTTATTTCATAAAATTCACACAGAGAAATTAGTAAGCTGCGGTTAAGCTGTCTATATTTTGAAGTATCTTGCAGAGAACCTCTTTCCGCACCTAAAATTCTGAAATCATGGTCATTAGCCCATGCAAAACCGGATCAATATTTAAAATAATTATAAAGATCGAGGGAGAAGCCATTCATACCTGATGAAGACTAACGCGCCTCCGCTTGTGAACAAGAACTACAATTCCCTTCGGCTTCGCAAAATATTTTCTGCAAACACTTCTCATCCCAAAATTGTGCTCGTATGCTTCAATAGAGAGGTGGAAAGTTTGATTTTTTAATATGCAGTGGGTTGCATAGCTTAAAATTTAAACCATGGTTCAACGGAGCAGTAGTTGTAGAGGGAACGATAGTTGGGGTTAGTGCCAAAAAGACAATTGAGGGAAAGCTACAGCATCTCGCGGATCATCAAGGGCGGTTGGCAGCTGGCAGGAGACCACGGGCCTATCGTGCCTGACCGCGTGGTACAAGACATGTTTGCCTTTGTTGATGCTGGAATAACCACCTTCGATTGCGCAGATATCTACACAGGCGTCGAAGAGTTGATCGGCGCGTTCCGGGCTCAACTCAAACAGACTCATGGGGCCAACATCGCGGGGCAGGTTAAAATCCATACTAAATATGTGCCCGATCGAGACAGTCTGGCGACCCTGCAGTTTGCAGATGTTGAGAAAGTGATTGATCGATCTCTTAAACGACTTGGGCAAGAACAGTTGGATCTTGTGCAATTTCACTGGTGGAATTACGCCATACCCGGGCACGCCGAAGCGATAAGTCATTTAGAAACCATACGGAAAAAAGGCAAAATCAATCTTATCGGGGTAACAAATTTCGACGTAGAACATTTGACCGAACTTTGTGGGGTCTGTGATATAGCCTCGGCGCAGATTCAATTTTCGCTGCTTGATACTCGTGCTGCTGGGGCCTTCACCAAAGCTGCGCAGGACAATAATGTTAAGTTGCTCGTTTATGGGACTTTGGCGGGGGGGTTTTTAACTGATGCATGGATCGATAGACCTGACCCTGGTTTTGAGTTCAAAAACCGATCCTTGGTTAAATACCGCCTCATTATCGAAGAGTTTGGCGGGTGGGATCTGTTTCAATCACTTTTGCACACCCTAAGCAATATCGCGCTGCGGCAAGGCGCGGATATTTCCACAGTTGCCATTCGTGCCATGTTGGACAACCCAAATGTCACTGCAGCAATCGTCGGTGCACGCTATGCCAATCGGTTGCCACATACATTGAGCGCTTTTACAATTGAATTGAGCGCTGATGACCGCAACTCAATACAAGAAATATTGAAACAGCGCAAAGGTCCAAATGGGTCAGTCTTTGGTTTGGAACGCGACACTGCAGGTGTGCATGGTAGGATCATGAAATACAACCTTAACAAAGGTGACAACCGCACTATGGCTGGGGGTTCAAGTTGAACGACGTTGCACCATTGCTTTCGGTTCGCGGAATTACCAAGCGATTTGGTGGTTTTACAGCTGTTGATAAAATGTCATTTGACTTGAAACCAGGAGCGATCGGTGGCTTGATCGGGCCAAATGGGGCGGGGAAAACCACCATTTTCAACACTATAGCTGGACTTTTACTGCCCGATTCTGGCGAAGTCATCCTCGATGGAAAGCCGATCCAAAGACTTCCACCGCATCGAATTTTTGCCTCTGGCTTATCGCGCACCTTCCAAATTCCGCGTCCATTTCCAGAAATGTCAGTTCTAGAGAATATTATGCTAGTGCCATCAGGCCAAGCGGGCGAAGCATTTTGGAATAACTGGCTACGCCCCAATTTAGTCGCTCAACAAGAACGCGCTTCTCGCAACCGTGCTGAAGAGATCCTAGAGTTTTGTGGGCTTTCCGGTGTGCATCGCGATCAGGCAAGTACTTTGTCAGGCGGTCAATTAAAGCTGCTTGAACTCGCGCGCGTGCTGATGGCCGATCCCAAAATCATCTTACTTGATGAACCCGCTGCTGGTGTGAACCCATCACTTATGAACACCTTGGTCGATAAAATTCAGGCTCTTAATACCCAAGGATATACGTTTCTGATCATTGAACACAATATGGATATGGTCATGTCAATTTGCAACCCGATCACCGTGATGTCACAAGGAAAGTTACTATATCAAGGGGATGCTGAGGGTGCGCGGCACAACCAGAATGTGCTTGATGCTTATTTGGGGGATTTACCATGAGCCCTGTGCTCGAGGCCCGCGACGTTGTGGCGGGTTACAGTCCCAATTTACCCATTTTGCATGGTGTTTCAGTTTATCTGAATGCAGGTGAGATCGTTTCGATCATCGGACCAAACGGTGCGGGGAAATCTACCTTAATTAAAGCTATCTATGGACTATTGACTGTTTCTAGCGGGATAATTGAAGTCGACGGATCAAGCATTATCGGCTTTCCCTCACACAAGCTAGTCAGTGCGGGAGTTGGCTTTGTTCCGCAAACTGGCAACATTTTCACGACACTTACGATCCACGAAAACCTAATAATTGGTGGTGCAGCGTTGTCAAAATCGGAAGCTCTTGGACGGATAGACGAGATTTACACCATGTATCCGGTCCTAAAAGATCGGAGGCGCGAAAAGGCTGGATTTTTGTCCGGTGGACAACGTCAAATTCTGGCCGTGGCGCGCGCTCTTTTGACTCAGCCGAACTTGATCCTTCTGGACGAGCCTTCCGCCGGTCTATCCCCGATGGCTGCAAATGAGCTATTTGGAGTTGTGCGCGGTCTGACCAAAACTGGATCTGCCGTGCTGATGGTAGAACAAAACGCTAAGGCGGCATTGCGCATTTCAGACCGGGGCTATGTCTTAGCTGAGGGGCAAAACCGCATCGAGGGTGCAGCCAGTGATCTACTTGCAAACACTGAAGTTGGCGAAATATTCCTAGGTATGCGCCGTGGATACGGATCAAAGGGGGGCACTTGATGTTTTTACAGCACTTAGCCGATGGTATTCTCAGTGGAGCGGTTGTTTCATTGGGTGCGATTGGTCTTAGTCTCACAATGAAGATCCTGCGGTTTGCAAATTTTTCGCATTCTGAGCTTCTTACTTGGGGGGCCTACAGCGCGTTGATCTTTCTGTCCTTCGCAACATCATTTGGCGGCATGTTCGATCAAAACATTGGTCCATTCAGTTTTGGTGTTTCGCTATTGATTTCGATGGTCTTTGCTTGCTTAGTCACATTCGGGATCGCGCTGTTTTTACACCATTTCGTTTTTGAAAGGCTCAGTCGGAAAGCGGGCCACATGACGATGGTATTTGCCAGCTTCGGCGTCGCATTGATTCTTCGTCACCTCGTTGTGCTAATTTGGGGATCTGATCCAATTTATTTCTCTAACGATCTGCAGTTCGCTGTCCTTCTACCCGGGAATATCAGGGTCATGCCCGATCAGGTGTTTCTACTTTGCCTGACAATCGTCGTTGTCGTAATCCTGCACCTATTTATGACCCGCACCCGCACGGGAATCGCCATGCGGGGTGTTTCAGAAAGCCCTGATCTTGCGCGGATCAGCGGTGTGAATGTCCGCGTTATCATCAACTGCGTGTGGCTTATCGGAGCCTCAGGCGCCGCCTTGGGGGGGGTGCTCTATGGCTTGACTGTGCAACTTCGCCCCGAACTCGGCTTTGGATTGATTCTGCCCTTGTTTGCGGCAGCAATCTTGGGCGGGGCTGGCAGCCTCTACGGCGCTGTTATCGGCGGACTGATCGTTGGCATTTCAGAGAACCTGTCTGTGATGATTATTCCCACCAACTACAAACCCGCAGTGCCGTTCCTTTTAATTCTGGCAATCCTTTATTGCCGGCCCCAGGGTTTATTTGGAGAGCGTCCACAATGATCGGTATTGTCTCTTATCTTGTATTTTTCCTAATCCTGTCGCTAATTTTTGGAATTGCAGTTTTGGGACTGAACTTGCAATGGGGCTATACGGGTCTGTTCAACGCCGGGGTTGCAGGGTTCGTAGGTATTGGGGCCTATACGATGGCCATTCTTACGGGTCCGGCGAGGGATGCGGTATTTGGTGGGTTTGAATTGCCATTCGTTGTTGGACTGCTTGGCGCTATGATTGCCGCTGGCCTAGCCGCACTGTTTGTTGGCTTAATCACATTGAAGCTAAACCATGAATATCTGGCCGTCAGCACCTTCGGCATCGCAGTATCGATCCAACTTGTGTTCCTAAATTGGGAACACTTGACTGGCGGCACGCTTGGACTCATCAGTATCCCGAACCCCTCTAAAATATGGGCAGAAGGGCCATTGGCACAAAATGCAATATTTCTCTGTATTGTTTTGATCTTGGGTGGCATTATTTTCTGGGCGTTAGAACGCATTGTTAAATCGCCATGGGGACGCACGCTAAAGGCAATTCGCGAAGACGAGATGGCCGCGACATCACTTGGCAAAAACCCAGCTCGTATACGGCTGGAGTCCTTTATCATCGGTTGCATGATTATGGGGTTGTCCGGCGCGCTATATGTCTCTTTTATTGGCTATGTCAGTCCCTGGGATTTCTTACCTATCCTGACTTTCCAGATTTGGACTATGCTAATCGTGGGCGGTAGTGCTAATAATCGTGGTGCTGTCCTTGGCGCATTAATCGTTTGGAGCGTCTGGACTAGCAGTGGCTTTATCATTTCACGCGTGATCCCAAGCGAAATTCAAGCACAAGGAGGTGCGATACAGGCCATTTTGATCGGGCTGGTCCTTGTTGTGACACTTTTGGTTCGACCCCGTGGCTTGATTGGGGAACAATTACACGTTTCACGCCACGCACAGCCCTAGATTGATTGTAAAATTAAAAGCACACTTTGACCGCTTTGGGTTTTGCGTGCAACATGTCGAGAGGTATGTTGTAGCATCCTCAATGTACCAACTTTAACAACTAACAAGTCTTTGGCATCACATTGCGCCATTGACGAATAAATTGGGAGGAATACATGCTTAAATCGATAAGTAAGAAGGCCTGTACTTTTGTTTGTATGGTTATAGGCTCTGCAGCCTACGCTGTGGATTGTCCAGTCAAGCTGGGTGCAATTCTGCCAGTAAGCGGGCCAATGGGACAAGTTGGTGAACGCATTTCTAACACCGGAGCTTTCGCGGTTGAGCAATTCAATGAGGCGGGCGGTGTGCTCGGTTGCCCCGTGGAATACGTGCTGCGCGATACTCAAGGCCAATCCACTGTAGGCGTCGATGCTGCAAAAGCTTTGGTTGATTTGGATGGTGTTCAAGCGTTGATTGGTGCGGTGTCATCGGGCGTTAGCCTTCCCGTTTTGACGTCGGTTGCCGTACCCTCCAAAATCACCCAGGTATCCTGTTGTTCGTCTTCTGAAAGCTTCACAGCCTTAGCAGAAGAAGGAAAAACTGATGGCTACTGGTTTCGCACCTATGCCACCAACCGCAGTCAATCTGCGATGGGTGCAAAGTTAACCGTCGACAGCGGCTTTAAGAATACTGCGGTGATCTACGTGAACACCGATTTTGGCGTCGGTTTGGCCAAACGGTTTGAAGCGGACATAGCTAAGCTTGGTGGCAACATCACTCAGATGGTCGCCTATAATGAAAGCCAGCAAAGCTATCGTGCTGAGGTGACTAAGGCTTTAGAGGGCAATCCAGATTCCCTGTTCCTCGTGGCCTTTCCTGTTGACGGTGCTACGATCACCCGTGAATGGTTATCGTTTGGTGGAACAAACAATCTGATCGTAAACAATTCGTTGCGTTCAGATGATTATTTCGCCGCCGTTGGCTCGCAATATTTGCAAAACCTACAAGGCTACGACAGTGCGCAGCCGCGCCTACCATCAGTCGACAACTTTAATGAGATGTTCGAGGCCAAATTCAATACGCCACCAAATGGTCCTGGTCTGCATTCTGTCTATGATGCTGTTACGGTTGTTTTGTTGGCGATGGAGGCCGCGGGCCAAATTACTGGCGAAAGCATTCGCAACAATATCCGTCTTGTGACTTCGCCCGATGGGACCGAAGTCTATCCTGGGCCAGAAGGGATTGCGCGTGCCAAGGAGCTTTTGGCAGAGGGTAAAACCATTCGCTATGTTGGTGCAACTGGCGCACTGTCTTTCGATAAGAACGGCGACGTTCAGGCTCCTAAAATGACCTGGAAGCTGGACGGTGATAAAAATGTTGAAACTAGCTACATGACCACCTCTGAGGTCGGAGAGCTGATCAAAATGCTTGATAATTGATATCTTTTAAACAGCAAAAGAGGCGTATTTTTTGCGCCCCTTTTCTTTCCAAAGGTAGTATCAATGGTCAAAAAACGCACCCATGTTTTCAGTGGCTCAATCTATGAAGAGATGGCCGGTTATGCCCGTGCTGTGATCGTGGATGACCGTATCTTTGTGTCCGGCACGGTTGGTATAGATTTTGCCACAGGCAAACTTGCTGATGGGGCCGCCGCCCAGACCCAAATAGCATTGGATATGATCGAAGCTGCACTTAAAAAAGCCGATTCAGGTTTGCAAGATATCGTTCGAGTGCGTGTTTATGTTCCAGACCCGAATGATGTGATGACGATCTCCACAGTGCTTAAAGACCGTCTGGGTTTTACCAAGCCGGCCAATACTACGGTCTGCGCGCCCTTAGCTGTACCCGGCGCACATGTGGAAATCGAAGTTGACGCAATCCGGGGTTCTGGCACGCCGCGTGAGGTCTAGTTTATGAGTTGTGACACAGCGATTGTTCGGATTGACCGGCCCGCCCGAGAGAGCTTTAATTTTGTCTCGGCCGCCAGAAATCTTAGTCTCTGGTCATTTGGCACTTGGTCTGTTGATATTGATGAAACTGGGCTAATTCAGGGTAGGTCCATTAAAGATGGGTCATCTATTTTTGTGCGTATCGTGCCATACCCGGAACAACTTTTGATCGACTTTATGATTGGAAATGAGGCTGACTCATTAACGCCGCGAATATACATCCGCATTCTCCCGGGAAGTGCGATGGGCGGCCATGACGACGAATGTGCACTCATGATGACGGCACTCCGTGCTGATGGAATGGACGACCAGCGATGGGCGGACCTGAAGGCAGCTCATGCATTTGAAGTTAGTTTGCTGAAATCCGCTATCGAAACTGGGTATGATCACCGAAATGTTTAAAATCGAGCAAAAATCTCTGTCGGATAATCTTACGATCTCTCGTGTCATTACAGGACTTTGGCAAGTGGCGGACATGGAACGCTGTGGCGCTGACCTGGACCCAGATAAGGCAGCCGATCACCTTCAAAATTATGCAGATAGTGGGTTTGACACATTTGATATGGCAGACCACTATGGCAGTGCTGAGATTATAACCAGTCGTTTGATGGCCCGTTACCCCGACCCCAAAAATCGTCCGGTCGCCTTTACGAAATGGTGCCCACCGCCTGGACCAATGACTCCTGAAATTGTTCGCGCAGGTGTGCAAGATCGTCTGGACCGTCTTGGTGTTGCCCGTCTCGACTTGTTGCAATTCCACTGGTGGAGCTTTGAACATCCAGCCTGGTTGGACGCCTTACACGAATTGAAAAATTTGCGTAAAGAAGGCTTAATTGGTGAGATTGGCGTGACTAATTTTGATGCCGCACATCTTCATTTGGCCTTGGCCGATGGCATCCCTATCCTAACCAACCAAGTGGTTTGCTCTTTACTCGACCGCCGTGCGATGGGGCCTTTGACGCAAATCTGCTCAAAGCACGGCGTGCATCTTTTGGTCTACGGCACGCTTCTTGGTGGTTTTTTGTCAGATAAATGGTTGGGCGAACAAGAACCTGCGGACATTGCAGACTGGAGTAAGATGAAATACAAACGTTTCATTGATGCAACTGGCGGATGGAAAGTCTACCAATCCATATTAAATGCCGCCAAGCAGATTGCAGACAAGCATGGCACATCGATATCAAATATCGCCTCTCGATGGGTTCTTGACCATAATCATGTTGCCGGAATTATTATCGGCGTACGCCCTGGCGAAAACGACCATCGAGAGGATAATGGTAAACTCTTTAATTTCAGCTTAGACGCTTATGATCATGCACAGCTGAACTCAGTATTACGCCACACATTGCCAATCCCTGGTGATTGTGGCGATGAATATCGCAGGGCACCGTTTCTGACGGCCAGCGGAGACCTTAGCCATCACTTGGCTGCAATTCCATCGGCATATGATACAGATACACTACCCAACCGACCCGCTGTACGCCGCGCATATTCTGGCAGCAAATGGGAAGATATCGCTGGATATTGCCGGGCCAGACGAGTTGGAGATCGTATCCTTGTGTCCGGTACCACCGCTACAGCCGGTGCAGATCTTGTAGTAGCTAAAGGCAATGCTGCTGCTCAGACAACTTTCATTCTGGACAAGATCATAGGCGCTGTGGCTGCGCTTGGTGGCGCTTTAGAGGATATCGCACGCACCCGCATTTTTCTGAAGGATATCACAGATGCCGAAGCAGTCAGTCGTGCCCATGGTAGGATCTTTGGAGATTTAAAACCAGTGAACACACTGCTGGCCATTGATGATCTTGCTGGCGATTATCTCGTCGAGATTGAAGCGGAGGCAATCGTAACGGATTCGGCTGAGATCTAATCTGCTGCTTTCTTGTCCCAGTAAGGCGTGGCTCTGGCATCAGGCAGCCCAGTGGTTTCTGCATGAGTGAACCTTCGTTTTTGGAGCCTAGTAACTCGGAAACGCCCCCCGCAATAAGGATCAGGACATGCGATCTCGGCGTCAGTTGACATCCAATCAGATTGGTCAGTTACCCTTTGTTTGGCTGGTAATAATGGTAATAACGCTGCTAGCGCATACATTGAAACCTCTTGTTTTTTCGAAAAAACTAGGTTCTCACCCTCAACAGTGAAAAAATCGCCTTCGATGTGCTTGCATACAGGTGTACGCCCATCCAAAACAGTTTCAATTTTAAGATCATACAGGTAGAATACGCTATCACTAGTCAACGCTATACAGTTCCTTTCTCCGACGATAAGATCTTAATCAAAACACTGCCAAACCTTAAGGGCTCTCGTCAATCCCTTTAAAAACTAGTATTGTTCGCCCCCAGCCACATTAGTCGAACAAGCATTCTAAGACTTTAGAAACGTGCCGTATGCGGAGGCAAAGCTACGGATGCATGGGGCCATTGTATATGAGCCTTGGTCAGAAGACGGTTTTACATTTAAAATATACGTGAACGGGGCGAGAAACCCTAACGGTCCTAGTCAATGCTTCGGTGTTGTCACGGTACAAGAACTGGATAGCAGTTTTTACCCAAGGAGATTTGCTATGGTGAGCGACTATGATCGGATAAATCTGTCAAATAATAATATGAACAATTCAATCTTTGACGGTATGAACGATGCGCTGACTGAATTTAAATAATTCCCAATCGACCCCCGCACCCTTTGTCTGCCACCCGTGTTTGAAATAGCCTCTGAGATGCGCTGTAAGCCACACTGAATCCTAGGTTCAGTGAACCGGTCTACTGGAAAGCACCGTCATCTCTACCTGCAAAGCCTGAGCTAGCTATATTTTGCTAATTAACATTTATGGCTTATGGCCTATGGCAAATTGCAGTTGATGGAAGTATCGGTTCCGGACTCCAAACAAAAACAGACTGTGCAGAAGACTTGCCAAAGTATCACAACTAAAGCTTTTAAGCTGTGCCAGAAGCCAATCCTTCATTGCACAGTTACTCGCTTCCCCAAATAAGTCGCCAGAGCGGGAGGAGGGTTCGCCAATAGGTCTGGAGTGGAGACCGGTAGGCTTACCTGTTCATCGCTTACTAGCAAGGTTTCATGTGCAATCCGCAGAGCATCCTCTGGATTGTGAGTTACCATCAAAACAAGGGATTTTCGCTCGTGCGCCAAAATTTGCAGCAAATCAAGCATATCATTTTTTAAAGCTGGGCCCAACGCGTTGAATGGTTCATCAAGCAATACAATGGGCTTATCTTGCAGCAGAACCCGGGCTAGTGCCACCCGGCTTTGCTGACCTCCAGACAATTGGCCGGGCTTGTAATCACCAAACCCTTCTAGACCCACCCGCATAAGCGCCGTAAGAATCTTTTGACGGGTGCTTTTAGTTAAAGTTCTGTGTTGTGTGACGGCCAAAGCAATATTTCTTTCCGCCGTTAAGTGAGGGAACAGATTGTTGTCTTGAAACAACATTGCCATCGGCCTATCAGCCGGCTTCCAAGACGTTATATCTATTCCTTGCCAGCTTAAGGTGCCCGATTGCACCGGCACAAAGCCTGCCAGAGCAGCTAATAAGGTTGATTTACCCGCGCCTGACGGACCCATAACGGCATAGATTTTAGGTGACAAATTAGGCACTGACGCCAACAGGTTAAAGGCGCCCTGCTGCAGCCTTAAATTTAGCATATTAAGCATTGCGCCGCCCCCAAAAATCGAAAATCCAGAAAAAACTGAAACTCAGTATCAGCAATAAACTTGCACATCCTGCGGCTTGTTCTGTCCGGTAAGACCCCATTAATTGGTAAAGCTTAAACGGTAAAGTGGCCCGCTCTGCATCGCCAAACAGTGCAATCACGCCAAGGTCGCCAACTGAGAGAGCCGCTGTCAGACCAGCCGCGAAGCCAAGTGGACGGCGTAACCGGGGCCAAACCACCCAACGTACCCAGCTCCTATAGGAAAACCCTAAAGATAGCGACAATCTACTGAAATTAGAAACAATCTTGATCATTTCTGGGCGCAGGATTCGAACGGCAAATGGTAGTGACATCAACGCATTAACACAAAGTGTCACTATCAAACTGATGTCAAAGGGGTTCAAAAAAGGACGCGCTATTAAAAATAAGCCAGTTCCGAGTAAAAGCGGTGATACTGCTATCCCCAGAGTGGCCAGCACTTCACCGCTACGGCTCAATAAGCAAAGAGCAAGCAGCAGACACAATACAGTGGCCCCCAGAGCAATCAGCACCGAGCGCAAAGCCGCCATCCATACTGCTACAGGCAAACTGCTTAAATTGCTTAGCCCATTGGCCAAAACCAAAAGCAACGGTATGCCTAAGAACATCAGAGCCAGAAAAATCGCAAGAGTGTCGTGAAATTTCTGAATAACCGATCGCGCTTCACAATCAATTGGACGATCAAAACCGATACCCAACTGGTCCTCATGCGCCATTCTCAGCGCTAAAATTGCGGCACTTAGTGAAAGGCCTAATTGAATCAGACCCAAAAGTGCGACTTTTGCGAAATCAAGCTCAAAGCGAAACGCCTGATAAATTGCAAGCTCCAAAGTTGTTGATTTTGGTCCTCCACCAAGTGTCAAAGCCACAGCAAAACTTGACAAACAAATCACAAAAATCACCGCAAAAGCTGATGGAAGCACCACTCTTAGCATTGGCCATTCTATCAAACGAAATCTGGCAGATGGCGTCAACGCGAGATGTTGGGCAAGTCGAAACCGCTCCTGTGGAATTGTCGCCCAGCCCAATAAAATCAATCGCGTGGCAAGAGGTAGATTAAAAAATACATGTGCTAATAAAACCCCGTGCAACCCATAGATTGAAAAGCTGCCCATTTCTAGACTGCGGAGAGCAGCGTTCAACCATCCATTTTGACCAAACACCGCTAGCAGGCCGAGAATTGCCACAATAACAGGTAATATAAATGGAGCCCCCATCAGTTTAATCACCAACCTACGCCCCGGAAATTGCGTCCGCGACAAAGCTCGAGCCACAGGCAGTGCCAAAAAGCAAGATAGCAGCGCCGATAAAAACGCTTGCAAAATCGTGAAGCGCAATGCCGCCCATTCTGCAGGCCCTAAGCTGGCAGACGCGTCGGCATGACGCCAGACCGCAAGCAGCGGCACTATCACAAAGCTACAAAGTAATGTGCCTGTGATTATTGAGAGAGAACGCGGCGCCATTCCTCAATCGCTTCTTTGCGGAGATTTGCCGCATCCTCTTCTGAATAAAACAAAACGTTTTCTGGCATTGACAGCTCTTGAAACCCTTCTGGCCACTTGTTTTTTGGTAACGCTGACGGCAAAGACCAATTGCCCTCTGGGATTAGGTTTTGAAAACGCTCCGTCAAAATAAAGGCCATGAATGCATTGGCCAAATTTGGAACATCGGTCTTAGCGACTTTTGCCGCTAATTCTACCATCAAATAATGGCCTTCGGGAAAAATAGCAGCCTTTTTGGTTAAATCACCCTCTGCTAAAATGTGATAGGCGGGTGAAGTTGTATAAGATAAAACCATATCCGCTTCGCCTGCAGAAAATAGTCCATAAGATTCAGACCATCCCTTGGTGACTGTTAGTATCTTAGGGGCAAGCTTTTCCCACACCTTCTCGGCTTTATCACCATAAACTGCCTTCACCCAAAGAACCAAAGCCAAGCCAGAGATTGAGCTGCGTGGATCTTGGATCACTAAACTCAAGTCACTGTTGGAATTCACCAACGCATCAAAAGAGATAGGAGGGTTGGTCACTTTTTTTGTGTTATAAATAAATGCTGTGTGGCTGTAATTAAATGGCAAGAATACATCGTCAGTCCAATCGATCGGTAAAGTCAATTTTGTGTTATCTTGCCTATGGGGTTCAAAAAGACCCGTTTCACGCGCCTTTTTCGTAATATCTGTATTAAGCCCTATCACAACATCCGCTTCTGTTCTTTCACCCTCAAGAATAATCCGTGGCAGAACATCGCCTGTTTTAAACTTTAAATCGCAACTACAAGTTTCTTCAAAAGCCGCTTCAATTAGGGGTCCTGGCCCCCATTCTGAAGCAAAATAATCTGGGGCATAAACTGTTAAAATAGGAGACTGGGCCAGTGCCGTACTGGCAGTTAACAGACTCAAGGCAAAGGTGAAGTATTTCATAGTCTCTCCATATTTGCGACTAACGGAGAGTGCAGAGCTAAAGCCTTACCTTTCCTCCGCCGGTCCTAACCGGTTCAGGTTCAACGGGTCCGCAATATGCATCTCAGCCAAGTAGGCACCCCGAGGTACTCTCTTGCTAAGAGTGATAATCAAAATTGGCAAGTCTCTTTTTATGGAAATCGCAATTTTTGCTTTTTACTTGCCTAAACTATGATGCTCAAATGGGTGCTTTAAGCCAAAATTGCCATCTTTGATTCTTGATGATGAAACTTGAAACCCTATCCGTCAGGCAGACGACTGATTGTTCGTATTTACATAATCTCAGAATATTATAGTTGTGAAATTCAGATGCGACATCGTGGGTTGTGTGCTCCCGCAACCAAGTTTATCGCAAAGGCCGTCTCTTTTGAGACGGCTTTTTGCGTCTGAGACATCGCGCCCATGATCTTCGCAAGCCGGTCGCCTTTTAAAATTGGCCCAGCCATTTTACCAATAAAGTAAGTAAATCTGCGGCTGAGCACTTTTCCTGATTGCTTATCTTGGTGTCATGCCAGAAAGCTGGAGAGGGTGATAACAAAACAGTCCTGATACAAGGCAACACTTGGCCTTGTGCAGTCGGTAAAATCCGACGACGTCACCGCTTGTTCATTCGTTAGATTTTCAAAAAATCAGGTTCATCATGCTTATGGAGACCAGCAGAAACAACAACGTCATTCCCCCACCAGCACGGATAAAGTCTGTGACGCGATACCGTGCGGGGCCCATAATCAGTGCGTTGACTTGATGCGTGGGGATAAGAAACGAGTTAGACGTGGAAATCGCGACAGTCATCGCAAAAATTGCAGGATCACCCCCTGCCGCCAACGCAATTGAAACGGCCAGCGGCACCAAAAGCACCGTGGCACCGACATTTGACATTACCAAAGTAAAAACTGTTGCCAGAAGTGCAATCACAGCCTGCAAACCCCAAACTGGCCAGCCCTCAAGTAACAGCAAAACCTGATACGCAAGCCACTCAGCGGTACCCGTCGATTGCACCGCTTGGCCCAAGGGCAACAAGCTCGCAAGCAAGAATACCGTATTCCAACTGACGGCAGAATAAGCCTCATCAATTGACAGAACTTTGGTAACGATCATCCCAATCGCTCCAATCAACAAAGCCAAAGAGAGGCGAATGTCCGACAGCAAGATCAATCCGAAAGCCACGACAAAGAAAAATAGCGCCCAGCCGACCTTTTGGGGGCGCACCTCTTCTTGTGGGAAATCGGTGGTAACAACGACAAAGTTCCTATCTTTATTGATCCGGGTAAGCGCCTCCCAAGTGACATGTACCACCATGATATCACCGGTCTGTAACGGCTCTATGGAAAGGCGCGTGGCATCGTGATCTGCGGTTTGGACATGGCTCAACGTGTTCTCTCCGCGCCGGATCGCCAAGAGCGACATACCATGCACTGCGCGCAGTCTGGTCTCTCGTGCGGTTTTGCCAATCAAGTCGCTATCAGGCGGGATCAGAATTTCGGCAATTCCGGCCTTGGCCGCCGAAACATCTTCGGCAAAAACATCGAGCTTTGGCAAAACTGTCACATCAAATAATGTGCTAAATTCAGAGATCACGCGGTGACGACCTAACATGGCCAGACGGCAAGGGGCCTCTATGACGGTATCATTGGGACTGGCCAGCGCGGTCTTTCCTTTGAAATGCGTACCGATCACATAAAGGTTATTGGCCTCGGAAATATCTGCAAGGGTGTGACTGACAAGAAGAGAATGCTCAGGCACTTCGACTTCGACCAAATCGGCTTTCAACCCATAGAGACGCTTTAGATAGCCCTGCATGGACTGTCCCGACACACCGCCGTGTTCTGCATTTGGGCGCGGCAGCACAAAGCGCCCAAAGATTATAAAATACAAAATACCAGTGATCACCAAAGATACGCCGATCGGGGTAACGGCAAACAACTCGAACGGCACCATTTGCTGCTCGGGGGGCAGATCTTTGTTGGTAGATAGAATGAGGTCGTTCAACAAAATCAGTGGTGAGGAACCGACCATTGTCATCGTACCACCGAGGATCGCACAAAACCCCATAGGCATCAGCAGACGACCCAGTCCAATTTCGGTTCTGGCAGAAATTCTACTGACCACGGGCAAGAAAAGTGCGGCGGCTCCAACATTTTGCATAAACGAAGAAATGATCCCAACAGTGGCCCCGATGATCGGCACGATCCGTGCCTCTGTTGCGCCACCAATATTCATAATATAGGCCGCCACTTTGGTCATCAGACCTGTTTTATCCATACCGGCCCCAATCACCATGACCGCGATTATTGACATCACAGCGTTAGAGGCAAAACCGTCAAACAAATGGTTGATATCGGCAATATTGGTAAACCCAGGAATATAGCTTGCCGCACCGAGTAAAACCATCACGATGATTGCCGCTACATCGACGCGAACAATTTCGGATATGAATAAAAACAGGGTTAGAAAAATAAACCCCAGAACCATCACCATCTCGGGGTTTAGTGGAATATATTCCATGCGCAGTTACGTGCCTAGGTTTAGAGCTTGATATCGAACTGGCGGCATACAAACCTTAAAAAGCAAATGAGTAAAGACCTTTAATTCGAATTACCTTAATTTTGACAACTAACCAACGTGCGGAAACAAAAGATAAGGCACCTGCCTGCAACACGATGGGTCAAAGAATGCCTTCCGTTCGTCTCTGGTGCCGCCTGACATAAAACCAACCTCAAGACCATTGCGATTACCTAAGTGCAGCCCTTTGTATTACATGCAGGGATAGATTTGATATCCGAGGCACAATTAAACCCCGATAACTGAAAATGTTCTTTATGAAGGGTAAATAAGCGCCCACTTAGGTTGTATTTCAGACATGGCAGCCCAAGTCCTCAAATGGGCTGCAACAGACCTATAAGCCGGTCAGTGGGTCGTTTGCAGAATACTTAACCTTTAGCGCCTTGAACGCGGCAAAACCAATCACAAAGGCGCTAAGATAAACTCACAATTTCATCCAATGTATACAGCCTTAAAACAGGCAGCAGAGACGACTGTGGTCGTTTACTCATGCGCCGTTTTGATCAGATCTAGGCCAGGACTGACTTTGGAAAATAAAAGCTGACCACCCAGTTGGGGGCATCTACAATCTCAGATATTCGCAGATCGCCAGCCACAGAACACAGCATATAGGCATTGATCGCAGACATCTGGGTCGTGGCGCAAATCCAATCAATCATCGCAGAGACGGCGTCACGTGCCGCCAGCATCAGATCGCCACCTATACCCGTGGTGATCCGGTAGCCCTGCCCATCGATGTGGTTGGTCACGGGTCCGGCAGTCTCCAAGCGCGGGAAGGCAAAGCCTGCATTTTTGATCAGTTCGACTTTAATTTCGACCTCCATCGGACTTTCAATAGCCGTGCCACAAATCTCTCCGTCGCCCTGTGCGGCATGGGTATCGCCAAGTGACAAAAGCCCCCCTTTTACTTCCACCGGCAAATAAAGAGTTGTGCCAGTGCAATTGTCGCGTATGTCAAGATTGCCTCCCACCCGACGCGGCGGCACCACGCTGTGAAGGCCCGGTTCGGCAAGTGCCAAGCCAATTGTGCCAACAAAAGGCTTAAGCGCTACCTGCCCCATCGGGGCAAAGGCTGCTGGTTTGCTAAGACTGGCGTCATAATCCCAGATATGCAGCGCAGGGTCGGGAAAATCTTCAGCTAACAGCCCAAAGCCAGGGATATTGGCGGTCCAACCCCAACCCAACGGGTGAAATGCACAGAACGTGACCGCGACAGCGTCACCAGGTTCGGCACCTTCCACATAAACGGGTCCGGTAACTAGGTTGACACGATCAAAATCCAAGGCGGTTAAATCATTGAGCTGTGCCTTGGGATGCAGTTGACCCCCGGATGCGTCGATGGTCTCAATCGCAATGGTCTCACCGGGTGCTAAAGATAGAACTGAACCTCCCCATCTGAATTGGTCCACTGTTATATTTAGGAAACGGAGGACTAAGAATGACAAACAAGCGTCCAAAGCCAGAAGAGATTGTGTCGAAGTTACGGCAAGTTGAGGTGTTGATGGGGCAAGGTATGTCCCGTCTTGATGCGATCAGGCAGATCGGAGTTGTTGAACAAACTTATTACCGCTGGCGTAAACAGTATGGTGGAATGGGTGTAGATCAGTTGAAGGAACTAAAGCGCTTACAGAAAGAAAACGAGCGCTTAAGACGAGCTGTATCAGATCTTACGCTGGACAAGTTGATCTTGAAGGAGGCTGCACGGGGAAACTTCTGAGCCCCGCTCGTCGAAGAGCTTGTATCGATCATGTTCGCAGTCACTTTAAACTTTCTGAACGTCGAGCTTGTCGAGTTTTGGGGCAACATCGATCCACACAAAGACATGTACCTCATGGACGTACTGATGAAGCCAGACTGGTCGCTGATATGATTGAGCTGGCTCGCCAGTTTGGCAGATATGGCTATCGTAGGATTGCTGCCTTGCTGAGAGAAGCTGGTTGGTCCGTAAGTGATGGCCGTATCGAGAGGCTGTGGCGACGAGAGGGGCTTAAGGTTCCACAAAAGCAACCAAAGAAAGGGCGGTTATGGCTCAATGACGGCTCATGCGTTCGGTTGCGTCCTGAGTATCGCAATCATGTCTGGAGTTATGACTTTGTTCATTGCCGCACCGATGACGGGAAGGCGTTTCGAACGCTGAACCTTATCGACGAGTTCAGCCGGGAATGCTTGGCCATCAAGGTAGATCGAAAACTGAACTCTACGAACGTAATTAGTACTTTGACAGATCAATTTATCTTGCGAGGCTTTCCAGCATTCATACGGTCAGACAATGGCCCCGAGTTCGTTGCTCAGGCTGTCAGAGATTGGATTGCAGCTGTGGGCGCAAAGACTGCCTACATCGAGCCAGGTTCTCCTTGGGAGAATGGATATTGTGAAAGCTTCAATGGCAGGTTCAGAGATGAACTGCTCAACGCAGAGAGCTTCTACACCTTAAGGGAAGCACAAATCATCATCGAACAATGGAGATGTCACTACAATACTAAGAGACCACACAGTGCATTGGGCTATCGTCCACCAGCACCCGAAACCATCATACCGTTGGACCAAAGGCCAATCATGCACTAACAATCGTCTTGGACCAATCAGATGGGGCTAGGCAGGTCTGAGATATTGCCAATACCCCAATCAGTTTCAGGTAACGATAATACTTCTGCTTCGGTGTGGTGATTGAAGACTGAGGCGTAAGGATCACCAGAGAAGCTTAGAATTCCAACAAATACAAACCTCCTTTTAAAAACTCATCTTTTTGCTTTCGAAGATTAGTTTTAGAAAAATGAGACAGTCGGTAATCATATTTTTTGCAAAGACCATCAATATATGCCTTGGAGTGCGAGTACCGGCCAGATGGCTCAAGTGAAAATCCTTTTTCTAGTTTATGTTCTGTAGAAAAAGCAAGCCTACCCTTTCGCTTATTGCGAGATTTTATCAGGCGAGAAACATCTTGGAGTTCTCCAACATATATAAAAACGTCGGCGGCTAAAAAATAATCAAAATCTAAATTTGCTGTGGATAAATATTCGATAATATCGCAGTGTATTAAGCGATTATAAATGTTCTTTGCTCTGGCTTGATCAAGCATAGCATTTGATAAATCAATA
>UPTG01001241.1_pt1 | contig 19048 bp, 20 predicted proteins | sample 2160121 | NCBI WGS metagenome assembly UPTG01 (sample SAMN06266255, study PRJEB28933) | marine metagenome | isolation source: Columbia River Estuary | place: USA:Columbia River Estuary, USA | collected 2014-07-27
TCAACTGCCGGAAGATGGAAGAAAACGTGTGGTCAGATCCCGAGGTTTATTCCTTGTTGAATGAAAATTATATTGTTATTTCTCTTTATGTTGATGATAGAAAAGAACTCAATGATGAGGCTCAGTTTAACTATCAATATCCTGATGGAAGAATAAAAGAAATTAATACTGTAGGAAAAAAATGGGCTACTTTTCAAGCCATCAATTTTCAGACTGCTTCTCAACCTTTTTATGTGCAAATGACTGCCGATGGGAGATTATTAAATTCCCCAATTCAATATACGGATACAGCAACTTTTAAAGCTTGGTTGGAACAAGGGTTGAAGAACAAATTACCAGCGCCTAAAGCAGAGTTTCTTAATTTTTAGAAGGATCATACACTGCAACCGCAATTTTTGAATCTGCGGTACCATAGTATAAAAACCATTTTTCTTTAAAAAAGACCAATCCTTCCACGAAACAAACTTCATTGACTTCCCCCACTTTTTCATAGTCTTTATCTGGATATATAAAATAGGATGGGATCCTGTCTATCATCTTATAAGGAGCTGTTTTGTCAAAGAGTGCTTGACCTGCAGCATAAGTGAATTTTGGTAAGTTAGGATCGTTGTAATTGGCAGCATTACTCCCATTATAAATCAAAATAATCCCTTCTTTAGTGTATAGGGCATATGGACCGGGTTCTACTAGTCGGCTATCAAAAAATCCTTTTCTGGGATGTAGTACCGAAATCAATGCTCCGTTTTCTTCATTAATTGCAGGTTCCCAATGGATAAGGTCTGTTGAACTTGCCATAAAAAGTTGGGTGTCTCCAAAATACATCCAGTATTTCCCATCAATTTTTTTGGCTACTTGTTGGTTGCCTATAATTTCAGTTATAATTGCTCCAGATTTTGACCAGTAGTCCTCGTATTTTTCACCTTTTAGGACAGCTCCATATTTAGTCCATTGGATCAAATCTGGAGACGAGGCACTGCTTAAACGTGCTGTTTTCCCATTGTAGGCGGTATACGTCATTATGTATGTTCCCTCTTCACTTTGAATAATTCTAGGATCTTCAACCCCATCAAAATAGCACGAGACACAATCTAAATCATAGGGTTCCCCTTCGATTTTTCTAATGTTCCATTCTAGAGGAGATTGGCTGTCTTTTTCAGGAAAGAAAATCGGTTGTTCCCTTTTGGTAAAATTCATTCCATCCGTACTTATGGCCAAACCAATTCTTGAAGTTCCCCATTCATCTTGAGCTCGATAAAGTAGAAAAACGGTGTCATTTCTTACAATTGCTGCAGGATTTAGCACATTACGTTTTTCCCAAGCTACTTCTTCATGGGTCATCGGATCAAGGAATTTTAAGCGGGTAGAGGGTTCTAAAATCGGGTTTAAAGAATCAATTTTTTCAAAATAAGGGAAGGCCCAGTTATTTTGTGATGGTATACTTTCAGTTGGTGATTGACAGCCGATAATTAAAACAGTTGCACAGACGAGATAGAATGATTTCATGGGTGAGGAATTGTAAGAGCTAAATATAACCAAAGATTTCATTCAAATCTGTCTTTATCATTTATGAAATATAATAATAGATAAAATTTGTATTTTTAAAAAACCAAATCTTATCTATGCTAGTTTCCGTCTTTGGAAGTACCGTCTTTGGTGTCGAAGCCAATCTTATAACAATCGAAGTGAATATTGGTCAAGGGATAGGTTATCACCTTGTGGGTTTACCAGATAATGCGGTAAAGGAAAGTAACTTTCGTATTGCTGCTGCCCTAACTAACATTGGTTATAAACTCCCAGGAAAAAAAATCACGATTAACATGGCACCCGCAGACATCCGTAAGGAAGGGTCGGCGTATGATCTACCTCTAGCTGTAGGGATTTTAGCTGCCTCAAGTCAAATTCAAGCGGTCGGTTTGGAACGGTATTTAATTATGGGTGAGTTGTCACTTGACGGAAGTATAAGACCGATTCGAGGGGCTTTACCTATAGCGATTCAAGCACTAAATGATGGCTTTGAAGGTTTTATTTTACCCAAAGAAAATGCAAATGAAGCTGCTATTGTAAAAGATTTAAAGGTTTACGGTGTTGAGCGATTGGAGGACGTAATTCACTTTTTTAAAGACAAGTCAAGTTTGGAGGTTGTGGAGGTAGATACCCGAAAAACATTTCAAGATCAGTTAAAATATCCTGAGCACGATTTTTCAGATGTTAAAGGGCAGGAGGGGATTAAGCGTTGTATGGAAATTGCTGCTGCTGGGGGACATAACATTATATTGATAGGCCCCCCTGGAGCAGGAAAAACAATGTTAGCAAAACGACTTCCTAGTATATTGCCTCCAATGAGTTTGATGGAGTCATTGGAGACCACTAAAATTCATTCCGTGATGGGCAAGGTCAAGAATAAAGGTCTTGTGAGTGTTCGGCCTTTCCGTTCTCCTCACCATACTATAAGCGACGTTGCATTGGTTGGAGGGGGTGCTTATCCGCAACCAGGGGAAATCTCTATGGCACACAATGGGGTTTTGTTTTTAGATGAGTTACCCGAGTTTAAGCGGGGTGCTTTAGAAGTCATGCGCCAACCTTTGGAGGATCGCGAAGTAACTATTTCTAGAGCTAAATTTACAGTGACTTATCCTGCTTCTTTTATGCTCGTGGCAAGTATGAATCCTAGTCCCTCAGGTTTTTTTAATGACCCACAATCCAAATTAGGACCTTCTCCTATGGAAATGCAGCGGTATTTAGGCAAAATTTCGGGACCTTTATTAGACCGAATAGATATTCATATTGAGGTAGAGGCAGTTCCTTTTGAAAAGTTAGCAGACCGAACACCAGCAGAATCCTCTGAAGCCATCCGGGAGCGCGTTACTGTTGCAAGAGTGATTCAGCAAAAACGTTTTGAAGAATTGGAAAACACCCATTATAATGCACAAATGAGTTCCCGACAAATTAGAAAATATTGTGTTTTAGATGCTGCATCTACCCAGTTATTAAAAAGTGCTATGGAACGACTTTCACTTTCTGCTCGAGCATATGATCGTATTTTAAAAGTTGCCCGCACCATAGCCGATTTGGAAGGGGAGGATGAAGTCAGTCAAAACCATATCGCTGAAGCCATTCAATATAGAAGTTTGGATCGTGATGGTTAGTTGGGCTAAGCAGACTTAAAAAAAGCACTTACAATTCTTCAAAAAGTGCCTTTAGCTGTTGATTGTTAGGATATAAAGCTAAAGCTTGAGTAAGGTATTTTTGAGCCAAACTGTCTTTTTCTTCTTTTTTATACTGTTTTATCAATAACTCATAAACACTGTCTTTTCCCCATGTAGGTTGATCTTCTACATTTTCATTTTGTGAAAGACCAAGGGCTTTCTTAAGATAAAATTCTACTTCCCTTCCTCCACCAAAAACTTTTGGTGTGTAAAAATCATTTATGGCTAACGAGTAATAGGCACGTAAATTAGTTGGATCAAGCGCTAATGCAGTTTCTGCAAAAGCTCGAGAATCTTGTCCTAATCCTACCATTGCGAAATAGCTTTTAAAACGAATACTATATCCTATTTGAATGGAGAGTAAGGCTAAACTTTCTGAATCATTTTTCAAGGGTTTTAACAATGAAATAGCACGATCAATAAATTGTTCAGCTTGTTTTTTGTCTTTGTTTATTTCTCCTGCCAACAGTGCTTGATGGTAGCGAGCATAGGAAAGCCAATAGCGGGTTGAAATCGTGTCCTTTTCTTCAAAAGCAAAAGCTAAAGTAGTAACTGCCTTTTCCAAAGGTTCATTGCTGTTACTTTCAATACTTTCCACGAATGCCTTTTCTATTTTTTGCTGAAGGCCATCTTTTTGTAACACAATGGAACTCATGCTCATAAAAATGGAACTAAATATTATTAAAATTATGTTCATTGTCTTTTGAGTTTTAAAAAATATATTTCTTCAGGGCTTCTACATAATTTTCAAAGGCTTTAATTCCCTTTTTTGTTAATGCCACCTGAGTTAGCGGATAATTATCCAAAAAACTTTTTTCGATACGAAGGTAACCTGCTTCTTCTAACTTTTTAAGTTGTACGCTAATATTTCCTGACGTAGCTTTTGTGTTTTCTTTTAATTCTTTAAAACTACCTTTAGAATGTGCCATCAGATAGGAAACAATGGCCAAGCGTAAGGGGGCGTGCAGTATAGGATCTAGGTTTTTATACATTATTCTTTTTATGTTTTATTCGTAGTAGTATACCCGGAATCAAAAAAGTTAGTATGGCAATAATACCCATAAAAAGAGCTTGATTCTTCCATGGAATAAAAAAAGCGATATAAGCACTTAGATTGAGCATAATTCCACAATACAATAAAAGGCTACTTCGAATAAAACTTCCAGCCACCACAGTTGCTATTCCCATGAGTAATAAAATAATGGAGGTAAGATTGCTCTCTAAATAGGAATTAAACCCAAAGGCAATAATCATAATGTTCACCCCCGTAAATAACCACAGACGTGATGAAACCAGTTTAAGAGGGTTCTGCTTAAAGTTTTTTTTCTTGACATAATAAATAATAGAAATCATACTTACTAAAGGCATAATTAAATATGGATACCAACTGATAGCCCCTTTTCCTATTGCTATTAAATAAGCTTGACTAAAGCAGCAAATGGGTACAATGATCCCCCAAAGAATAAAGGCGAATCCATTTTCTTCAAAACGAGTTTTGGCTTGTTTGATTACTGATTCAATTATCTCAAAACTTTCATCAGGACTAAAATTTGTTGTTTTCATAAGTACGTTGTTAAGATTATATTTCAAATGTAAATTAATTTATAATATAAACCAAATTGAATTTATTTTGAACTATTTATTAAAAATAATTAATATTTAGAGCTCAAAATATACTTCCTCAAAAGGAATGCGGAAGCGTTCCCCATAAATCCCATCGGGTTTACGGATTCCACAGCTAATAACCATGTTGATTTCTGCAGCAGCAGGAAGGTTTAAGATTTGTTTCAGCTTTTTAGAATCGAAGCCTTCCATGGGACAGGTATCGTACCCCTGAGCTGCCATGCTCATCATAAAGTTTTGAGAGGCTAGTGCGGTGCTTTTGTGTCCTACTACCCTCAGGTCTGAAGCACTCACCTCACGATAGGTTGTTTTACTTAGTCCCCTTAATGTCATAAAAAGTTTCATGACAAAACCACGCACAGGATTTCCTCCCTTGTACAAATGTGGAATTATTTTTTGGTAATAATTCAACGCTCGTTTCTGTGTTTTTGGATCCACCACATTTTTTTTAGCAAACCCTGCTTTGATAAACTCAATGTTTGCAGCGACACGTTGGGGCCATAAGTCTCTTCGTACAACGGTAACGACCATTTGAAGTGCTGTTTTTGCTGCAGGCTGATTGAAACAGGCTTCGGCTACTGCCTTTTTTTGATCTTCGGAGGTGATGTGATAAAATTCCCATAGCTGTAAATTACTGCTTGTGGGAGCCAGACTTGCGTGTTTTATGCATTCTTGAACCACTTTACTGTCAATGGGTTGTTCGGGGTCATAGACGCGAGTTGACCTACGGTGTGCAACGGCTTCAGAGACTGTTTTTTCTTTCATGCTTATAATTTTTTCAATAAAAATTTTAGTGATTTAAGTGATTTAGGATAGGGGGCATAGCGTTGGGGAAGGTCAAACCAAAAGGAGCGTTTCACAACCGGTTTAGCATGGGTAAACACATCATAACTATACTTACCATGGTAGGCACCCATTCCACTATTTCCAACGCCTCCAAAAGGAAGCTTGTCATTGGTAAAATGGATAATGGAATCATTGATTACACCACCACCAAAAGCATAGCGTTGGACTAGAGCATTGATGAATTTCTTTTGAGAGCTAAAGATGTAAAAAGCTAAAGGGTTTTTAAGTTTTGTTAGTACTAGATCAAGATCCGCTTCAGTATTGTAACTCAAAATCGGTAAAATAGGACCAAATATTTCATCCATCAGCAAGCTGCTGTCTAGCTCGGGCTCATCCACAAGGGTGGGGCCAAAAAAGAGGTCTTCCTTATTTTTGTCTCCTCCATAGAGTAAGGTCTGTTTGTTCAGGTCTTGGACTAGTTTTTCAAAATGTTTTTGGTGGATAATTCTTCCATAATCTTTGGAGAGTTGTGCTTCTTTTCCAAAAGCTTTTTCAATTTCTTGAATCATGGCGGCAACCAACTCATTTTTGTGTTCTTTTTTAACGAGCACGTAATCAGGGGCAATACAAGTTTGTCCACAATTTAAAAATTTACCCCAAATAATTCGGCGCGCCGTCTTTTGAATAGGAGCTGTACCGTCAACAATACAAGGACTTTTTCCGCCCAATTCTAAAGTAGTGGGGGTTAAAAATTCTGCAGCAGCTTTTGCAACAATTTTTCCAACGGCTGTACTTCCTGTATAGAAAATATAATCCCATTGGGTCTTTAAAAGGGCCGCTCCTACGTTCACATCTCCCTGAATAACTTGTGCCCATTTTGAGGGGAAAACTTCACTTATGATAGCTTCTATAATTTGAGCGGTATGTGGAGCGGACTCTGAAGGTTTAATGACAGCCGTATTTCCCGCAGCAATTGCACCTATAAAAGGAATCATTGCTAATTGGAATGGATAGTTCCAAGGTGAAATCAACAAAACAGCTCCGTAGGGCTCAGAGAGAATGTAATCTCGTGAAGGAAAGTTAATTAAACTTCCTGATACTCTTTTTGGCGCTGCCCATTCTTTTAGATTCTTTATGATGAGGTCCAGTTCTTTTTGAACCATTAATAATTCACTAGTAAAAGATTCAAAAACAGGCTTTTTGAGATCCTGATAGAGGGCGTCAAAAATCGCCTCCTCTTTTTGCTCCAAGACCTTCTTTAATTTTTTAAGATGTTGAATTCTTATTTCCACACCATTAGCCTTGTGTTCTTTGAAAAAAGCAAGTTGATTTTGTTTGATTTCTTCGATAAAGGTGGAGGTGATTTTTTTCACTTTTCTTTTTGTACAAAGTTAACTAAAAAAGCGTGTTACTTTTTAGGGGGATTGAGTGTGTTATATTATTAATCAAAAACAATTGATAACCAATTACTTATGATCTTTTATTGGGGATTGAATATTGGAGCAGGTCATGACATTTTTTTGTGAAAAAATAAACATAATCTAAATTTGATTAACAATATATTTTATGGAGCTCAATAAATTCAGCAAAGCAGTTACACAAGATCCAACGCAGCCAGCGGCACAAGCCATGTTGCATGCGATTGGAATGACCGATGAAGACTTTAAGAAACCATTAATTGGTATTGCTTCTACAGGTTACGAGGGGAATCCCTGTAACATGCATCTAAACGATCTTGCACAAGATATAAAAGTGGGTGTCAACGCACAATCATTAGTGGGTTTAGTTTTTAATACCATTGGTGTTAGCGACGGTATTTCTATGGGTACTCCTGGAATGCGTTTCTCTCTTCCTTCACGAGATGTTATTGCTGATTCAGTAGAAACAGTGGTTCAAGCAATGTCTTATGATGGCGTTGTCACTGTTGTGGGCTGTGATAAAAATATGCCAGGCGCACTGATGGCAATGTTACGTTTGAACCGTCCCTCGATTTTAGTCTATGGAGGTACTATTGCTGCTGGATGTCACAATGATAAAGAGTTGGATGTTGTTTCTGCATTTGAAGCATGGGGCGAAAAAGTAGCAGGGAAGATTGATGAAAAAGAGTTTAAGAGTGTTATCCGAAATGCCTGTCCTGGTGCTGGAGCTTGCGGAGGTATGTATACTGCCAACACCATGGCTTCAGCCATAGAAGCTTGTGGAATGGCATTGCCCTATAACGCATCCAATCCAGCAGTTAGTAAAGATAAGAAAGAAGAGTGTCTTGCTTTGGGGGTTCATCTCAGAAACCTTTTGGAGCTTGATTTAAAACCCAGAGATATTGTTACCCGCAAAGCATTAGAAAATGCGTTAAGATTGATTGCTGTTTTGGGAGGTTCTACAAATGCAGTACTTCACTTTTTAGCTATTGCCAAAGCGGCTCAAATAGACTTGACAATTGATGATTTCCAAAAAATTAGTGATACGACTCCCTTTTTAGCTGATTTGAAACCAAGTGGAAAATATTTAATGAAAGACCTTCACCAGGTTGGGGGAGTCCCTGCCGTGTTGAAGTATATGTTGGAACAGGGTATGCTCCACGGTGATTGTATGACCGTTACTGGAAAAACGTTAGCTGAAAATTTAGCCGATGTTCCAAGTCTGAAAGAAAACCAAAAAGTCATTCGACCGATTGACCAACCCATTAAAGCGACAGGACATATTCGTATTTTAAAAGGGAACTTAGCTACGGGAGGGTCTGTAGCAAAAATCACAGGAAAAGAAGGCTTGTTATTCAAAGGGCCTGCGCGAGTTTTTAATGGCGAATATGCCGCCAATGATGGTATCCGTGAGGGTAAGGTTAAAGCTGGGGAAGTGGTCGTTATTCGTTATGAAGGACCTAAAGGAGGTCCTGGAATGCCTGAAATGTTAAAGCCTACAGCTGCCATTATGGGAGCTGGCTTAGGAAATAGCGTCGCTTTGATTACCGACGGACGTTTTTCAGGAGGTACACATGGATTTGTAGTAGGACATATTGTCCCAGAGGCCCAAGAGGGAGGTGCCATTGGACTTGTTCAAGATGGAGATGAGATCACCATAGATGCAGAAAAAAATACAATTAGTGTGGCATTGTCCGATGCCGAACTCGCTGATAGAAAAGCTGCATGGGTAAAGCCACCTTACAAGTTTAAGCAAGGGGTATTATATAAATATATTAAAAGTGTAGCAACAGCTTCTGAAGGTTGTGTTACGGATTCCGAGTAAGTATGGAAACAAAAACAAAACAAGAAAAATTGAAAGCCACGGGTTCAACACTTCGCATATCAGGGGCAGAAGCGGTAATCCGATGTTTGCTAGCTGAGGATGCAAATTTGATCTATGGCTATCCCGGGGGAGCAATCATGCCTATTTATGATGAGATTTATAAATTTCAAGATCAATTACATCATGTCTTAACCCGACATGAACAAGGGGCAACACATGCAGCTCAAGGGTTTGCACGTACTTCTGGTAAAGTAGGGGTCGCATTGGCAACCTCTGGTCCTGGAGCTACGAATCTTGTTACAGGGATTGCAGATGCACAAATTGACTCTACACCCATGGTATGTATTACAGGGCAAGTAGCTTCTCATTTATTAGGATCTGATGCTTTTCAAGAAACAGACATTATTGGAATTTCTACACCCGTGACAAAATGGAACTATCAAATCACCAAAGCCAGTGAGATTCCAGAAATTATGGCAAAAGCATTTTATATAGCACGCTCCGGAAGACCCGGACCAGTGTTGATTGATATTACCAAGGATGCGCAATTCGAAATGTTTGATTTTACTTACAATAAATGTACAGGTATACGGAGTTATCAACCCTATCCTGAATTAATCAATGAAAGTTTAGAGGAGGCTGTTCGTTTAATTGGTGAAGCGAAAAAGCCATTTGTGGTTTGGGGACAAGGAGTTATTTTAGGGCAAGCAGAGGAAGAATTTAAAACCTTTTTGGAAACGTCTGGAATTCCTGCTGCCTGGACTATTTTGGGACTTTCAGCCCTTCCTACAGGTCATCCTTCCAATCGTGGGATGGTAGGAATGCATGGGAATTATGCGCCCAATTTATTGACCAATGAATGTGATTTGTTAATTGCTATAGGAATGCGTTTTGACGATCGTGTTACAGGCGATTTAAACACCTACGCAAAACAAGCGAAGGTCATTCATTTAGAACTTGATCCTGCTGAGGTCAATAAAAACGTAAAAGCTGATGTAACTCTACTCTGCGATTGTAAAATCAGTTTACAAGCGTTAAATGATAAAATTTCAACAAAAACTTACCCTGAATGGATCAAACGTTTTGATGATTTGGATGTCATTGAAAAGGAGAAGGTTATTTATGGCGACTTAAATCCTACAAAACCTGGTTTGACCATGGGAGAAAGTGTAGAGATGATTAATAAGCATTCCAATGGAGATGCCGTAATTGTGACTGATGTAGGTCAGCATCAAATGGTCGCATGTCGCTATGCGAAGTTTACTCAATCCAAAAGTAATGTTACTTCAGGAGGATTAGGAACTATGGGTTTTGCGCTTCCTGCTGCCATTGGAGCAAAAATGGGAGCACCTTCACGCGAAGTGGTAGCAATAATTGGAGACGGTGGATATCAAATGACGATTCAAGAGTTGGGTACTATTTTTCAACAGCAAGTTGCCGTTAAAATAGTTATTTTAAACAACGACTTTTTAGGGATGGTACGCCAGTGGCAGCAACTTTTTTTCGACAAACGCTATGCTTCAACTGAGATGACTAATCCTGACTTTGTAACAATTGCAAAAGGGTATCATATTGATGCTGCGCGAGTGGACAAAAGAGAAGACTTGGATCAAGCAGTTGCCAACATGATGGCCTCTGACAAGCCTTATTTCTTGGAAATATGTGTAGAAAAAGAAGATAATGTATTCCCGATGATTCCAACAGGAGCAAGTGTATCGGATATTAGACTAGAATAAGATGGAACTAAAAACATACACCATTTCGGTTTATTCCGAAAACAATATTGGATTGCTAAATCGTATTTCTGCAATCTTTTTGAAGCGGCACATTAATTTAGAAAGCTTTTCTACCTCTGAGTCTGAAATACCTGATGTGTTTCGGTTTGTTATAGTTGTTAATATAGCGCCAGACAAAGTGCATAAAATTGTACAGCAGATTGAAAAACAAATTGATGTTATTAAGGCTTACTATCATACGGATGAAGAAACCATCTTTCAAGAAAATGCATTGTATAAAATACGATCAAGTTATTTGTTTGAAGAACGACAAATACAAAACATCATTAAATCAAGTCATGCGACTATAGTTACTGTTTCCCCCGAATTTTTTGTTATTGAAAAGACGGGTTTTAGAGAAGAAACAGAAAAACTACGCCAAGAGTTAGCACCCTATGGATTGTTACAGTTTGTGCGTTCTGGACGTATATCTGTAACCAAAGCCAAAATGGGCATCTCAGAAATATTAAATACCTTTAAAAAATAATAATTAATAAAAATTATGTCAAATTATTTCAACCAATTATCATTACGTGACCAACTTCATCAACTTGGACAATGTCGTTTTATGGATGCTTCAGAATTTGAAGATGGGATTCAGGTTTTAGCAGGAAAGAAAATTGTTATTGTAGGCTGTGGAGCGCAAGGTCTTAATCAAGGACTGAACATGCGTGACTCAGGCCTAGATATTTCTTATGCTTTACGTGATGGTGCAATAGAACAAAAGAGAGCTTCTTATCAAAATGCTGTATCCAACGATTTTAATGTAGGGACTTATGATGCTTTAATTCCCTCAGCAGATATGGTAATCAATCTTACGCCAGACAAGAATCATACTCCTGTTGTAAAAGCTGTAATGCCATTAATGAAAAAAGGAGCTACTTTATCTTATTCACACGGTTTTAATATTGTGGAAGAAGGAACTAAAGTAAGAGAAGATTTGACTGTGATTATGGTAGCGCCAAAATGCCCTGGTTCTGAAGTAAGAGAAGAGTATAAGCGAGGATTTGGTGTTCCTACATTAATTGCTGTTCATCCAGAAAATGACCCTCAGGGACATGGATTAGCACAAGCCAAAGCGTATGCTTTTGCTACAGGTGGACATCGCGCCGGTGTTTTAGAATCTTCCTTTGTTGCAGAGGTAAAATCAGATTTAATGGGAGAGCAAACTATTCTTTGTGGGGTACTTCAAACAGGGTCGATTTTAAGTTTTGATAAAATGGTTGAAGAAGGAATTGACGCTGCCTATGCGGCTAAATTAATTCAGTATGGTTGGGAAACAATCACGGAAGCATTAAAGCATGGAGGAATCACTAACATGATGGACCGTTTGTCTAACCCTGCAAAAATTAAGGCTTTTGAATTGTCAGAACAATTGAAGGAGATTTTAGAACCTTTATTTGAAAAGCACATGGATGATATTATGTCAGGACACTTTTCAAAAACTATGATGGAAGATTGGGCCAATGATGATAAAAATTTATTGTCATGGAGAGCTGAAACAGGTGAGACTGCTTTTGAAAAGACACCCATAACAGATAAGGAAATAACCGATCAAGAATTTTTTGATCATGGAATTTTGATGGTTGCTTTCGTTCGTGCTGGGGTTGAATTAGCCTTTGATACAATGGTGGCTGCAGGAATTAAAGAAGAGTCTGCATATTATGAATCCTTGCATGAAACTCCATTAATCGCCAATACAATTGCGCGTAAAAAATTATTTGAGATGAATCGTATTATTTCTGATACCGCAGAATACGGATGTTACCTTTTTGATCATGCTGCAAAGCCTATGTTAACAGACTTTATGAAAGGGATAAAAAAAGATGTTATAGGGGCCGGATTGATCACAAAAGATATGGGAGTTGATAATAAACAATTGATTGATATCAACGAGATTATTCGCTATCATCCAGTAGAGATGATTGGTTATGATCTTCGTGCATCTATGGTAGCAATGAAAAAAATTGTGTAATGAAGTCTCAATTTTCTTCACTCGAAGAAGCCATAAAACAGAATTCCAATTATTATATGTTTTTAAAAAAAACAGATACACATTTCTAGTACTAAACAAGCACTTGTCAGAAATGACAGGTGTTTTTTTTAGGATTGGGTTTACAGATGCCCCTTGATTAAAGAAATATTGCTTCGTTGAGTGAAGCCTTATTTAAAAAAAAGAATTGAATTAAAATTAATGGATGATTTGCTGTTTTTGGTAGATCGAATGAAAAACCATAACTTCAATTTTGACTACAAAACGTGTTACTATTTTTGATTTAAAAAAGCTAAGAAAAAGATAAATTATGAATGTAAATTTAAGTGCTGTTCCAAAGGAATTTCAAATTCAACCCTATAAATGTGATCAATATTTAGTCAATGGTCAACTGAAAACATGGAAAGGAAACACAACAAATGTTTATTCAACAATCCAATCTTCAAATGAAGCAGGTGAGATGGTTCCTACTTTGTTAGGTTCAATCCCTGATATGGAGACAGAGTCAGCTATAGAGGCTCTTAATGCTGCAGAGATGGCTTTTCAAAGAGGTCAAGGTCTTTGGCCTACAATGAAGGTTGGCGATCGGTTAAAATGCATGGAGACTTTTGTTGAAAAAATGAAGGAACACAGAGAAGAGGTTGTAAAACTTTTGATGTGGGAAATTTGTAAAAATAAATCAGATTCATACAAGGAGTTTGATAGAACGGTCGATTATATTATTGACACAATTGATGCATATAAAAATCTAGATCGTAAAGGGGCTAAATTTGATAAACAAGCAGGTGTTCACGCGCACATTCGAAGAGGTCCTTTGGGTGTTGTTCTTTGTTTGGGACCTTATAATTATCCTTTAAATGAAACCTTTTGTTTGCTGATTCCTGCGATAATCATGGGAAATACAGCAATTTTTAAACCAGCGAAACACGGAGTACTATTAATTGCTCCTTTGCTAAAAGCCTTTCAGGAAAGTTTTCCTCCAGGAGTTGTAAATATTCTATTCGGGAGAGGGCGAAAAATTGCAAGTCCCATCATGAAAACTGGAAAAGTAGATGTTTTGGCATTAATAGGTCATAGCTCTTCTGCTGTAGCACTACAAGATGAGCATCCTAATAAGAACAGACTTCGTTTAGTATTAGGTCTTGAAGCAAAAAACCCTGGAATTATTCTTCCGGATGCTGATTTAGATTTAACGATTACGGAATGTATATCGGGAACGTTATCCTTTAACGGACAAAGATGTACCGCTTTAAAAGTATTGTATGTTCATGAGTCTTTGGTCAATGAATTTAATAAGCGCTTTTCTGTAGCAGTAGATGAGCTTAAGTATGGGATGCCTTGGGAGGATACTTTTTTGACACCGCTACCCGAACCAGCCAAACCACAGTATATTAAGGAATTGATAGATGACGCTGTAAGTAAAGGTGCAAAAGTATTGAACAAACGTGGAGGTGAAGTATCAGAAAACTATTGTTTTCCAGCTGTACTTTATCCTGTAGATAAGACAATGAATGTATATCATGAGGAACAATTTGGACCTGTGATTCCAGTTATTTCTTATAAAGAAATTGATGAGCCTTTAGATGCAATGGCAGCTTCGGATTATGGTCAGCAAGTAAGTTTGTTTGGGCGTGATGTAAGAAAAATTGGGCCACTGATTGATACCCTAGCTAATTTAGTGTGTCGTGTAAACTTAAATTCTGCTTGTCAACGTGGACCTGATGTTTATCCTTTTGCAGGACGAAAAAATTCTGCTGTAGGAACGCTAAGTGTTTATGATGCACTTCGTTCATTTTCAATCCGAACTTTTGTTGCGGCAAAGGATTCTCCTTATAACAATGAAATTTTAGAGACTTTATTGAATTCTAATGAATCCAATTTTGTGAGCACAGATTATCTTTTATAAGTTTGTTTTTATGAGAAATAAAGCTTTGTTACTATGTATAGTGTGGCTATTGTTGATTTCTTGCTCTCCTTTAAAGGACTATAATGTAAAAGATCGGAAATGGGCTTTTCCCGAGATAGAAGCCTTTGAGCGTTTGGATAAAACACAATCCTATGCTGAAGATGCTATTTTATTTATAGGAAGTTCTAGTATTCGTTTATGGAAAACACTAATTGAAGATATGAAGCCTTATTCTGTAATTCAACGAGGCTATGGAGGTGCTCATTTTAGGGATATGGTTTTTTTTACTGATCGAATTATGTCGGATCATCAATTAAGTATGGTGGTTTGTTTTGTAGCAAATGATATTAGTGGGTCTGAGCAGGATGGCACACCGCAAGAAGTACTTAAACTTTTTAAACATTTCATCAAGCAGGTGAGAGTTAAATATCCGACTATTCCCATCATGCAAATAGCTATAACTCCAACAAAAAGTAGGTGGTCATTATGGCCTGAAATCGATAAGGTTAATGCTTTAATGAAAGGGTATTGTGAAAAAACAGACAATCTTTATTTTATTGATACAGTCCCTGAATTTTTAGATGAAAAGGGGCAGCCCAAAACACAATGGTTTATTAAAGACCAACTTCATCTAAATGAAAAAGGGTATGAAGTGTGGAATCGAATCATCAAAAGGGAAATTGAAAAAGTGAAAAGTTGATTTTATTGTTTTTTCACAAAACGACTAAAAGTGAAATTCTGTTTCGTTTCAAACGGAGTAATGTGGTCTTCCACTCTGCATTCTTCAGAGATAAACTTTTCTCTAAAATTTTCTTCCATACTTGCACAGCTATATTGAGTGATTGGTAATCCACTACATCTTTCAGGACCTTCTTTAGAAAAAGTTCCTATAACAAGCGCAGTTGACACATAAGCATTCACAATTTCCGTATAATTTATAATATCTTTCTTTTGGGTTAAAAAATGAAATGACGCACGATCATGCCAAAGATCATAGTTTTTATGTGGCTTAAAAACGTTAATATCACTTACAATCCAATTGATTTTTTTAGCTCTTTCTCCCAATCGTGCTTGTGCTCTAAGTAAGGCTTTTTCGGAAATATCTAAGACTGTAATATTTGTATAACCTTTCTCTAACAAAGCATCTACAAGTAAGCTGTCTCCTCCACCTACATCGATTATGCTGCTAGATTTAGAAAGTTTAAATGACTGAATTAATTCCATTGAAATGGTAGGGTATTTTTGTGTCCAGCTAACTTCTTTAGGGCTTTTAGTTTCAAAAACTTGTTCCCAATGTTGTTTTGATATATTCATGCGATTATAGATTAAGCCAATAATTAACTTTTAGGGTAAGGTTCCATCCTGTTGCTACATTAGGAACACTTATCTCATTACTATTAAAAACTAAGAAAATGTCTGATGCAGGTTTATACCTCCATTGAAATCGTGAATTGAAGTTCCATAGCCCAAGTTGTTCGTTGTATTGAAATAGGTTAGAAAAAAAGATTTTATGGGGTTATGGGATAAAATTGTTGCAAGTAATTCAGGTGAACCTGGAGTATATTTTTCAAACGATAAAGATTGGGGCACAAACCCATGTTGTGAAATAGCTTTAAGACCATTTCAGTTTTGTAACCTAACAGAAGTTAACGTATCTAACGTAAAATCTCAAGAAGATTTAAATGAAAGAGTAAAAGCTGGCGCATTTTTAGGAACTTTACAAGCATCTTACACAGATTTCCATTATCTTCGCGACATTTGGAAAAAAACAACAGAAAAAGACGCACTTGCGGGAGTAGGAATGACAGGAATTGCAAGTGGTGCAGTTTTAGATTTAAATTTAGAAGAAGCAGCTAACCACGCTAAAAATACAAATGCAGAAATTGCAAAAATCATAGGAATTAAAAAAGCATCCCGTGTAACAACAGTAAAACCTTCAGGAACTAGTTCATTAGTTTTAGGAACTTCATCAGGAATTCACGCTTGGCACAATGATTTTTATGTAAGACGTATGAGATTAGGTAAAAATGAAGCAATCTACAACTATCTTGCAATAAATCATCCAGAATTAGTAGAAGATGATTTCTTTAAACCAGATCTTCAAGCAGTTGTGTCAGTTCCACAAAAATCTCCAGAAGGGGCAATTTATAGAACAGAAAGCGCATTGGATTTGTTAGAAAGAACTAAAAAATTCAATGTAGAATGGGTAAAAGGGGGGCACAGAAAAGGATCTAATTCAAACAACGTTTCAGCTACAATCTCTGTAAAACAGGATGAGTGGGAAGATGTAGGAAAGTGGATGTGGAAATTTAAAGATACATTTAATGGATTAGCTGTTTTACCTTACGACAACGGTTCATACACTCAAGCTCCTTTTGAAGATATTACAGAAGAAAAGTTTTTAGAAATGGAAAGTCATTTAAATAAAATAAATTTAAAACAAATAGTTGAAGTAACCGACGAAACAGATTTAAAAGACCAAGCAGCTTGTGCTGGTGGAGCCTGTGAGATAGTTTAATGAGAAACCAAGAAATAATAGAAATACAGGGAAAATTATTTCAAGTATTAAGGAAATTTGCCGAAAATAGAATCAATTTAGAAAAGGGAAGCATTGAAGATTTAAAATTATTTTTTCACTGTGATACACTTTTTAAAGCCCAAGGGCTTCTTTGGGTGGTTAATGAAATAAAAGACGTAAGTTATGAAGAAACAGAATAAACAAGAAAAACCAGAAAAACAAGAAATCACCCCAGAATATAATGGGAGATTTTGAAAAAATAATGTCTCTTGTGGGGGAAATAGAAAGCAAAGACATTTTAAAAATAGATATAAATAAAATAGACAAACAGTCAGAGATTTTAAAAAAGGAAATAGAAGACAAGTATAATCCTATAATTAAAAAACTAAAAAAGAACTTGGATTCCGAAGAATAAATTAATATATAAAGGTTATGGCAAAATATCAATCAACAAAACTGTTTGACAACTACTCAGTAGCTCTTAGACAACACAAAGCAGCACATTCACACTGTGAATTACTTCACGGATATGCATTAAAATTTAAAGTATGGTTTGAATCAAACGAACCACTAGAAGAAGACCAATTAGATGAAATGAATTGGATTATGGATTATGGTGGTTTTAAAGACACAGACGCAGAACCAACTCCAGGTAATGGATTAAAAAAGTGGATGAACCATATGTGGGATCATACCTGTTTAATAGAAAAAGATGATCCACAATTAGAATCATTCAAAATGATGGAAGAATTAGGTATTTTATCTTTAAGAATTATGGATAAAATGGGTGCTGAATCTTGTGCTAAATTAGTTTATGATAAATTTAATGAACGAATGGCATTAACAGGTGGAGGTAGAGTAAAAGTAGTAAAAGTAGAATGTTGGGAAGCTGACAGAAATTCATCAATTTATCAAGAATAATATGTTTAAAGTATCTCACGAGCTTCCAATTAATATGCTCGATAAAAGTTTTGAAATTAATGATTATGAGTATTGTTTACCTCATTTATTAGACCAAAACGAAACTTATAGAAAGCATTTTGAGGATGCTAAAGAATCAGGCAGTTACATTATAATGGATAATTCACTTCATGAATTAGGTGTAGCATATGACACAGACAGACTAATGTATTGGATTAATCATTTAGAACCAAATGAATTTATTGTACCAGATGTGTGGCAAGATAAAACAGCAACATTAGTTAATGCTAAAAGATGGATGTCAGTAAAATTGCCTGAAAGTACAACTAAAGTAGCAGTTGTTCAAGCACAAAGTTATCATGAAGCATTTGAATGTTATAACATTTTAAAAATGCAAGGTTATAAAAAGATAGCATTTAGTTATGGTGCATCTTGGTTCCAAGAATGTTTTCAACATCCTAATCCTGATGTAGCTAAAATGATGGGCCGTCTTAAAACTATTACTAATTTATATAAAAACAATATTATAAGTGATTTTGATAGAGTACACCTTTTAGGTTGTAATTTACCACAGGCTTACCTTTACTATAAGGATTTTCCTTTTGTAGAAACTATAGATACTTCTAACCCAGTTATACATGGCTTAAAAGGAATTAGGTATTCCGAAGGAGGTTTATTACATAAAGACAAAGAAAAAATTGACGAGGATTTTACTCGCGAAATAACCCCCAAACAAATAGAAGACATTTTACACAACACTAAAATGTTTAGAAAAATTAATAATTTATGAATTTAGTTCTAATTACAGTTACTATATGCGCATTAGCGTTTGCAGCATATGTGTATTTCAGCCATGATAAACTTGCTGAACGAAAAGCCGAAGCACAATTGGCTAAGTGGAAGATGAAAGAGGAAAAAGCAATCAGAGAAGATGCATATCAAAGATCTAGAGCTGTTAGTTTTGGAAAAACAATCGAACACTATGTACCATTTATGGAAAATTTTCCAATTAATCCTAACGATATAAGATTTTTCGGCAACCCAATTGACTATATTGCTTTTACAGATATGGGGTCT
>UPTG01001243.1_pt1 | contig 19036 bp, 16 predicted proteins | sample 2160121 | NCBI WGS metagenome assembly UPTG01 (sample SAMN06266255, study PRJEB28933) | marine metagenome | isolation source: Columbia River Estuary | place: USA:Columbia River Estuary, USA | collected 2014-07-27
CTTCCTAAAATCGAGCCCATCGGATCATTTTCTTCCTGATGATTATTCCAAAGTCGCATGAACTCTATCGCGAGATCGCTTTCCGCCAAAAGATCAATTTCGGGTGATTCGGTCCGCTTAAATTCTTCATTATCCTCTTTGACATGTGGAGCCCTGTAAAAGCTTAAAGAAATTTTCTTCTTATCATCCGCAGTTCTACGCTTTCTCACCAAAAGCCGAAAGACACCCTCCTTCGAACCTAACTGGTTGATAAACTTAGGCCACGACTCAGTGGAATATGGTGCAAAATTTTCCCAGTCGAGTTTCCATGTGCTTGTAGTGCGATCCAAAATATGGACCGCTCCCCACTGATACCCTTCGCTATCTCTCCAGATTGATTCGACTGCAAGCCCATCGCCCGGGAGCTTGAGGACGTTCACCCCGGTTTGAGTCAACTTCCCCGATACCGGAGGAAAGGAGTTCTTCTCATAAAAGTCGCTAAAAGTTAAAGAGAGGTCGGCCGAGCGGTCTATAAATTGCCCTTTCATCTTTTCAGGAAGCTTCATGAAACCTTGAAAATTCTTCTTAATCTTATCACGGGTCCCATTTACGACCTGTTGATCCATGGGATCTCGACGACCCGCTTCTATCGGGGCCTTAGATTTTTTCGGATTAGCTTCTCCGCTTTTGCTATCAAAATATTTAGAAGAAATAAGCGCTCCGTTCTTGTTAGTTGATTCTGCCATCTTTGGTTCTTGGCGAACGGTGATTAGATCACGTGGTATCTTTAGAAGAATTACCGCCTCAGAATGTTGCTTCTTCATTTCGCGAAGGATTTCGCGAGCTCGCTCGTATTGCTCCTTAGCTTGAGTGTAGTTTGTTTGTTTCAATGAAAGGGTAATGGCATCCTTATGGCGAGCATCGACCATTTCACGCATCTTAAGAACCTGTCTTTCAAGAACCTCAAGTTGTGGGGTGAGCTTAGCCTGTTCAATTTTGTCTCTTTCCAAGGCTTCGTATTTAGCCCTTAAAAGATCCCCTTCATTTTCGAGTTTAGCCAACTCTTCACGTGAGCTTCTGAACATTGCCTGCTCGGTTAACCCCAAGTGATTACCGCTACCCCCATCATCAAAATACGGAATTCCATACTGTTGGATTAAAACTGTGAGATCCTTCCGATAGTCATGAACCAAATCACTTAGCTCACGTTTTTCGTTATCTAACGCTTTCAGCGCTCTTTTGGCACGGTCCTCCTCAATTTTTTTGCGGGTGACTAGATACGACTCAATGAGGGCTTCGATAATATTTTTAGCCTGATCAGGATCATCGGAATGGAGTGTGATTCTAGCCATGTCAGTTCCAGAGATGCGGGTTACCACAAGATTTTTTTGAATGTTATTCGGATCGATATCTTGAGATTCCCAATTTCCCATCAAGGCAGCGGCAGTGAGGTTGACTCCTAATGAAAGGCTTGCGATCTCATTAGCGATAAAGTTCTCATTTAAGGTTGCGATCTCATTAGCGATAAAGCTCTCATTTGTGGTGTGGAAGTTTGGTTTTGTGGGATGGATTTGGATAACCGCGGTGACTTGGTGTTTGCCGGAGGGTGAATCCTTTTCTCCGCAGCCAACTGCAAGGATAGCTAATGCCATCACAAGTAGGTTCTTAGTTGTTGCGGTAAAGAATGTGTTAGAGGGTTTAGAGTATCTCATATTTGTGTGTGATGATGCCGAAGTGAACCGCCGCGAGATATTACAATCCGAGTAGGACTTTATAACGAGGATAGCACGCCTTACCCCTTCATGCGTGCTAGAGGCCCGCTTTGTGTCAAAAGAAGTGATTTAGCCGAGACAGGAGCAGAAAACTCACCTCTAGCACCATTGTGCTGTATTATTAGTGACACAAAGGAGATTGAACGAACGCATGAGATGGTGATGAGGTATCCTTCACTTCCTACTATAATCTCCTTGCGATATTGTAGTGGCCCCAAGTGAGTGAAAGGCTGATTATAGGAAATACAGAAGATGGATACAGAAAATGACAACCCCTACCAAACATCGGTGTCCACTAATCCTCCCGCTCTTCCACGAGAAGGACACTCTAAGCTAGGTATTGCATCATTTGTAACAGCTATTGTGGGTGGGCTGTTGTTCTTAACCCTTGGTGTGTCTCTCGGATATATGGAATTGAATACACCTGGGGGAATCGATGAGACATCAAAAGTAGTTATCTTGATGGGTCTTGGCATCATCTTGGCACTATTCATTTTGCTCATTTCGCTTGGCCTTGGTATTGGTGGTCTTATTCAAAAAGAGCGCAAAAAAATCTTTTCCGTCCTAGGAGTTGTCTTTTCATTTTTGATACTTCTTGTGATTTCTATTATTATAATTCCATCTTTATTTTAAATAGAACCTCTTATGAAAATCATGATGATTCTAGTGAAAATACTGGCAATAATACCTTTCCTCACTGGATCGTTATTGTTGTATGAAAGGACTCTTCCCGATGAAGTGATCGAAACTTCGGTCATCTCTAAGAAGGTGGAAACAAAGACTGAGGACGGCAGAACAAGTTCAACTTATACGGTGTATTTTAAGGGGCTGCATGAACAGGTTCCCAAGGGGATATACGGAATAATGAATGAAGGGGATATTGTTCAGCTTAAAGTAACTCCATATTTAAAACATGTAAGATTCTTTAAGATTAAGGAGCGCGTTGGGTGGATTGAAAATTCAACCAGAGAAAGGCTCGCGATTATTTGTTTCGCATTAGTCTTTTTTTTCGGTGCCATTGGGGTGCAATTTAAAAAAGAGGGGTTTTCGATTAGAGGTCTCGTTGTCTATGCGGTCTTCATAATGATAAGCTTCATAATGCTAGGTCAAATGGACTTCTAACTCATTAATTGTTTGAGCTTTGTGTCACTAGAAGTGTCCCTACTGTGCTGGTCCAATCACCAAAGGAGTTGTGAAATTTCGCCATTGCGCCAGCGACATCAAATGGTTTAAATTAGAGTCTGTTATCCGCTTAATTCCCCATCCTTGTATTTCTCTCTCTTTTACCGTTTGCCTTGGAATGGATAGAATACTTCTTTTCCTGCCTCTTTCCAATCAGCCAAACCACAGCTCCCTTTTACTTTGAATCCATTTGAAATTAGTAATACCGCGGCACGCGCGGCTCTTCCTCCACGGTTTCAAGCAGTTACTATTGGCTTGCCTCTCGGAATCTCTTCCAATCGTTGCTCAAGTTGATCAATAGGAATGTTGATGTAACCCGGGAGCGTTCCGAGAGTTGCCACTTCCTCCGGCGTACGCACGTCGAGAAAGAAGAGGTTCCTCTCGTCATTAATCAGAGTTTCTAAATGTGAAGGATCTATCTTATTCGATGAGGACGTTTCAATGGGAGCCGGCTGAGTGCAGGCGACCAACAAAAAAGCCAGTGCTGCAGAGTATCCAATAGAGATAGGAAGATTGATTTTCATGGGGTCTTCAATTTGGAAAGTGAATCTTAGAAGCTTTGGCCTCAGAATCCTATCTCTGCCATGTCTAAGTGCAAGAATATCATATCAGGGGAAGGCGACCATTCCCGCTCAAGGAGACTGAAAAATTAAGCCCGAATCGGCTGATTGATCTGCCTTGAACGTCATTAAGAGCCCTTCTTGCTGATCAAAACCTCAATTTCTTCGTCTTGTGAATTTCACCTGCAGCAACTCGTATCCAATCATGCGAGCATAATCAGGTTCCCGTTCAATCAGTTCCTCGGCTTTTAGGATTTCGATTTGCGAAACATGATTGGCTAGAGCTTTTATCAAACCACGTATGATGGCGCGGGCGTGATGGGCGCCGAGACAGAGATGGGTTCCAAAGCCGAAGGCAACGTGGGGGTTTGGTCTTCGGTCGAGCTTTGTGACGTTTGGTTCGTCGAAGACTTCAGGGTCACGATTGGCAGACGACCAACAGAGCGAGACACGACCTTCTGGCTCTACCTCGAAACCATGGACATTGGTGCTTACAGGACAGACCCTTCCGATGTGAGTGAGAGGAATGAAGAGTCGAAAAAATTCCTCCGAGGCGTGGTTGGTTCGCTTTGGATTTTCAAGGATCCAATCTAGGTCAAGGGGGCTTTGGGCGAAGTGGGATATGATACGAGTAACGGTATGAATAATGGTGTCTCGTCCTCCGGCGAAAGCGATGTTAGCGAAGCCAAGTTTTTCTTCTAGATTGAGGCGGCGTCCTTCGAATTCCGCTCCATTAAGAGCAGAGAAGAAATCTTTACCTGGGTTTTTGGCCGCCGCTTCGAACATCTTCTTGCAGTATTCTTCCATGAAAGGACCTTTGGCTTTTCCGTCGCCATCCTTAAAGACATGGAGCCCCCAGCTGACCCAGAGTTCCGCCTCCTTCTCCGGGACATTTAGGAGATAAGTCAGAGCGTAAGATTGTAGCGGAATTGCGATATCTCTAACAGCATCGATGGAGTCCGCCTCGAGAGCCCTCAAAAGGAGTGATTCAATCAGGATGTTGATCTTCCCCTGTACCTCGGGTTGCTTCGGGCGTAGGAAGAAGGGCTCTGCAATTTTACGATACGCCGCGTGTGCGGGGGGGTCGACCTCTAGCGGATACTGGCGTACCGTACGGACGTCTTCTTCAGAAGGGATTGGAATACGTCGGGGACTATCAGAGCTGTAGGTTTTTGTGTCCTTTGCTGCATTCCGAACATCTTGGTGACGTAAAATCATTGGGATGCGCTCGCCCTGAAAAGTGCCGATGTGAATAGGGCACTTTCCTCGTGCTTCCTGAAATGGGTCGTCGAAATTATTCATGGTTGGATTGGGAAAAAGGGGGCTTGTGGCATTCTAGCTGGCCTTACTCTCCGTTCTCTTTGGCGAAAAGGAAACCGCCCACTGCATAACGAGTAGTAACAGTGGCAGGCCTACGAATAAGCCTAGCATCAAAATAATAGGGAATATTGGATCAGAAAGGGTAACGTCCGAATACCAAAGGTTTTAAATTGTAGCAAAAAGAAAACCGTCCGCCCAATCAAAGATGAGGAGCTGACAGGAATTTTCTTTTGGCAGGAAAGGTTTATCAGAGTGGAAGAAAGATGAGGAGTGTGTGGTGTGTATTTCCTGAATGAAAAGGACGCGAAGAGCATTTTTGGGGGTAGGAGCGATGGTTGGGGTTGGCTCAGTGGGCACAGGAACTGGGCAGGGCTCGAAAGCGAAAAAGATTGAATGGCAGGGGGGGAGGAGTCCGTGGCCGATCTGTTTAGATACGGCGACCTTGGCTAGTGAGATACCGCTGGATGAGAAGGTCGAATTGGCAGCAGGAGCAGGATTTGATGCGATTGAGCCGTGGGATCGAGAGTTGGGGGTTTACGAGAAAGCGGGAGGGTCTTTAGAAAAGTTGGGGGAGAGAATTAAAGAGCTTGGGTTGTTTGTGCCGAGTGTGATCGGGCTCTGGGGAGTGTTAGCGAACAGTGAGGAGGATTTTGAAAAGAGGATTGGTGAGCATCGTAATCGGTTGCGAATGGTGAAGGCGATCGGGGCGGCGCATGTCCAGTGTATCCCGGACTTTAAGTATAAGGATGACTTCAACCTGGAGTCAGGAGCGGCTTGCTACGCAAGGATTAGCGAAATCGCACAGAAGGACTATGGATTGAAGACCGGGATTATCTTTCTCAATGCGGTAGGTAATCTGAAAACGGTGGCAGATGCAGTGAAGTTGGGCATGAAGTCGGGTTGGAAGGATGTGAAAATCATCCCGGATAGCTATCATAACTATCATGGTGGGACTCCATTAAATTCACTGCGTATGTTGCGTGGGAGTGCGATCGCAATTTATCAGTTTTCGGATGCGCCAAAGGGCCAGAAAAAAAAGGATTCGTGGTGCGACGGGGAGCGAGTTCTACCGGGAGATGGGCAGTTACCGTTGGTAGAGGAACTGCAAATCTTATTAGAGATTGGGTATGAGGGGTGTGTGTCGTTGGAATTGTATAATGAGGAGTATCGAAAAAGAGAGCCGAAGGAGTTTCTGAAGGAGGCGCATGCGAAGACTTTAAAGGTGATCAAGGAAGCAGTGGGCTAGGCGAAATCGCTATTACCGTAATCACGAAAGTTGGATGAGATGTGCAGCCCGAAAACTGATCTTACCGGACGGGTTAGAATTACTAGCAATTGGGGACTGGTCTGACGCAACCTCCTCAACGAGAGCTGGTGGTTCCCGGTAATGGTCGTGGGATGAATCAGGATAAGGGGTGTTTTGCATTCGAACCCCATTCGCTCCGACAAGACCATTTAGCTTCAATGAGCCAAGCGATAACTCGCATCGTACTCAGTAAGTTGGAATGGGAGCATTCACTGAAAAAACACTCGTACAAGCGCCGCAGTGCATCTGCTAATTTAGGTCACAGCTGACCGTCTTTGGTCAGCTGTGACCTAAATCCTGATTCGCCCTCTGATTTAGAAAAGAGTCAGCGAATCAGCGATTCGTAAGTTTGATTCTAGTCGTGCTTCACGACTATACGGATTCGACCTTCTCTGCGCATGGGCCTTTTTGGCCCTGGCCGATTTCAAATTTCACCTTCTGACCTTCATCAAGGTTTGCATATCCAGAACTCTCGATTGCGGAGTGATGAACGAAAAGATCTGCCCCGCCATCGTCTGGTGTGATGAAGCCGAAACCTTTTTCTGGATTGAACCATTTAACTGTACCTGTACTCATTTTTGTATTTGGTTTATCGGAGTGATTGCTAATCTCCATGAGAAGATGCTCCTGCTCCGGATGGACAATTCTTGGAGTTTTGCCTGAAAGAGTCAATGGATATCATTAAACTGCTAGGAATTTGCTTTTGGCGGGAGGGCCTTGAAGCCGCCTTTGGGTCTGAGCGGAGGGGAGAATGTTCTGAAATCCTTTGATTTCTCCCATGGTGCCGTCTAATCCAATCCTCTCTCAAACCGGCATCTGGCGGTGCATTGCTTCACTTAGCCTGGCATCTGGATGATTGTCCATGGAAGCCCAAGGCTCAAGGTATGCTCGGAGGGAGAGGCATCTTGAAGTCGAAAAGGTGGCTCGGGATAAAGGCAGAACCGAGCTCTGATTCACAATCCATGAAGTTTAAAAAAAGAAAGGCTGAACCTCTTATCGACCAATCGTGATTTCCTCTGAAAAAGATTATTGAATTCGGAAAGGAAAGCACTGAATCGGGATGAGGAATTCAGAGGAGGGTAGACTTGAATAGCTATTATTACGAAACTTGCATGATCGCCTAGACATCAGTTGGGATCAAAAGTAATGGGTAAATTAATTTGAAAAATCAATAACCTATAATAAAGATGTAAGATGATCATTGCATCTTGGATTTGTTTTGTTTTGAGCCTCCTCTCCATAATTGGTTCAGTTGCGATTTGGAACATTAAGAAGGGCGAGGGCTCAGAACAGAAGGCCCATGCCGAGAGGTTTGGTATTTTCGTAGGTTTATGGGCGCCCACTTTTTTGGGCATCGCAATTTTTCTCATTTTGCTCTCTCAAAGCAGCTGAGTTGTCCGATGTTTTTTTCAAAATGCAGGGTGTCGAAGAAGCCCTAAATTTTAGGGGAGATTATTGGGTTCGTTCATGATTTGAGTGTTTCCACTCTCAAGGAGAGGACTGTGCGACTCAACTAGATCAGCTTTATTTGGCGCGGTTACGAGTAGCTCGTGTGCTCTGTTTAAATCTTTCCCCCCGAAAGAGTCTCGAGACTCTCACGGCGGGTAATGCATCGGCATTTCATCGTCAGGGTCAACAGGATATTAACACCAAAGAGTAAGACTCTATCGGGGTGATGTTTCAGATTTCATGTTAAAAACTATAGCTGAGGCCAAGTGACCACAGAGGGCCTACGGCAAGGGCAGTTTCATTAACACGTCGATACGCGGGGGTTAAGATTGAAGCGGAGGCCCTAAAATTATCATTGATAGTGTAGATGAGTGAGGGTGTGAGACTTAGGACAGTGGAACCTGTGTAGCCAATCTCATTTCCTTGGAACTTATCTTTTTCACCGTGGGAAAGATCTAAAGAAAGCCTCAAGTTGAGGTTTTCAGTAATTGATCGGCTTATCCCTACACGGAATGCGTAGGCCTCAGCAGGGTGAAAACCTTTGGAGCTTTCATAGAGCGCAAAAGTGATATTAGCTCCAGAAAAGAAAGACCAATCGTTATTGAGACTCGCAAAATAATTCGCACCTAAGGCAAGTTGGGTTGTCCCTGTGCCGAGTTGAAATACAGTCGGCGCTACTTCTCCTAGAGCGGGGTTATCCCGTGGTTTCCCGGTCGGTAAGGTGAATCCAGCGCTTAACCTTAGCCGGCTCCAAATCGAATTTTCAACAGCCCTCGGTAAATAGGTTGCGGACATCGTGATGTCCCCCAGGCCATTCATGTTAATATCGGGCTTATCTCGCTCACGACGAGTGGCATCCGTGAAAGGGATCTGAGTAGAAAAGAGCCAAGTTGAACTCATACGATAGGAAGCAGTGAGTAAAAATTGATTGAACTCCGTGGAGGCGTGAGTCGGGTTTTCAACGTGAGAGTATCGGTTGAAAAGGTCATCGTTCTTCCGATAACGATAATCGAAGGCGAAGCTAAAGGCAGAGCCATCGGCAACTGATTCACCGCCAACTGGCGGCGCGGTAAGTTTTCATCCGTCTCATCCGAAAGCAGAGAGAGGGAGAAGTAAAAAGAGAGAGATTTTTTTAAGGATTTTCATTTAAAGTCTTTGATTTATATTTTTTTGAAGGAAAGGCACAGCTCATGGCTAGAGCTGAGAAACGTCATCAGGAATGACGGTGAGGCCTCGATGGGAAATCTGAGGCGTCAGAGAGTCCGGCGAGGCGCAGAAGGCTGGTCTCAAGCCGAATGAATCAAAGAAGATAGCAGCATTGGAGGGCAATTCGCCTCCTTAATGAAGGTGTCGGCAATGAGCCGGGAGGCCACTTGCTGAGGTCACTAACAACCGGTGAAAGATGTGGGAGAGTGAAGTGACAGCTGGTTTGTAGAAGCACTTTTCCCATCTCATCGTCACCAGTAAATTTGAGAAATAATGTCTGGGTGAGAGTTAGAGATTTTGCCTTCTTTAAAAAGCAGGGGCAGGAGTCAGGTTCGTCAGGTTTTTCTTCCTGATCGCTTTGCTCAGCCAATTGGCAACAACACGATTGATCCTGTAGTGCTAATTCTTTGTCGTGATCAGCGTCAAAAAAAGTGGCTGTTACACAACAGCACATCGGATTTCCGATGAGTAATGCCATGAAAAGAGCTGTGACTTTACCAACCATTAGACACTTTCAGTTACCTGAAATATTCTCAAGTAACAAGATGAATTTATAATAGGGGGTTGCTTACAGCGATTGGAAATCGTAAGCCCTGCTACTACGCCGCCTCATAGAAGGGGGGATGTTCTCAGGGAAGCTGTGCTTTTTTGAAGAAATTCCCAAGAGAACGCGGGCATGTATTTCATTAGGTTGTGAAGAGACGAATATTCCCTCCATGGATAGAAGTGATCGCGGGTGTTTGTCTTCTTGGTGGAGGGTCTGTCAATGCCGCCCAGTCAGGTTTGTTCACCTATGAGGTAGTGTCCGGGCAGGCCGAGATCACCGCTTATCCGGCGGGCGAAACAGGGCATCTCGACATCCCAGTAGAACTGGACGGATTTAAAGTGGTTGCGATCACGGGTACTTCGCCAACGCAAGGGGCTTTCCAGGGCTCGAGTCTCAGCTCGGTTATGATTCCTGAGGGGGTCGAAACCCTCGGTTCTCATGCCTTTTATTGGAGTCGTTTACTAGCTGTCGATTTCCCAACTTCGCTGAAACGCATCGGAGCCAAGGCATTTGGTCTCACTGCTATAGGGTTTGGTGGCGAGGCGATCGTTCTTCCCGGCGGGCTGCAAGAAATTGGAGAACAGGCATTCTGGGCCTGCGATTTTCAGCAAATGATTATCCCGGATTCGGTGACGGCAATAGATAACTCGGCATTCGCGAATTGTAAGCAAATGACGTTTTTAAAAATTGGGACAGGCACGTCGGTTCTCCCTTCAGGGGCGTTCGAGAACTGTGATCAATTGAAACGGGTAGAATTCCCCGAGGGGCTGGTAGAAATCGGACCGGATTGTTTTCGTGGCTCCACGATTGCCGAGGTGACATTTCCTTCGACTTTAAAGATCCTTGGGAACAGGTCTTTTGGATTTTCCGGAAATTCACTCTCAATAAACGGAGGGTCGTTGGTCCGTGCGATGTTCAAGGGAGATGCTCCGTCTTCGTTCGGTGGCGGTGTCTTCGGAAATCGAGCGAGCGAGTTCGTCGTTAATTTTCTGGGAGGTGCGACGGGATTCACAGAGCCGGCCTGGCGAGGGCTGCGGAGCCACGGGGTCAGCGTGCTGCCGTCTGACGAACTGCAGCCGTTTGGAGATTTTATTTACCGGGTGATAGGTGATGAAGTGGAAATCGTCGGTTACCCGAAGGATTTTGCCGGTCACATTAAAATTCCTGCCACGATAGAAGGAAAGCCGGTAACAGGGATCACGGGAGCTTATCGCGGGAATACGTTTGAGCCCGCTTTTTCCTTTGCCGCACTCACCTCCATCCACATTCCGGAGGGAGTTGAGGTTATTGGTAGTAATGCATTCGCGCTCTGTTTTGGGCTACGCAAGGTGTCCTTTCCGGATAGCCTTAAAATCATTGGGCCGGCCGCCTTTTACCGGACACTCATCGATGAGTTGGAGTTCGGCTCCGGGTTGGAGGTGATCGGAGAGTTTTCTTTTCCTAACGTGATCGCGGCTGAGCTGGTGATTCCTGATAACGTCAAGAAAATAGGAGCGAGAGCCTTCGAGACGTCTGCCACCAGATCGCTGATCGTTGGCTCGAGCGTCGAAGAGATCGGTCACGGTTCGCTCAACAATAACCGGCGGTTGAAAACGATCCTGTTCAAAGGAGATGCTCCGGTTGATCTGGCAGGCCTCAATGGTCTGAGGAACAACGAAAATAAGACCATCTATTTTTTCGCGGGGGCGCAGGGATTTAGCTCACCGACTTGGGATGTCTTCGGCGATGGTCGTACGGTGTTCAATACCGTGGAAATCGGGTCGCTGGAACCAGTGGAGGAATGGCTTATTGCCAAAGGGCTGCCAATTTCACAGGCCATGGGTGAAACTCTACCGGGCAGTAGTGTCTCAATTCTGATGTCATATGCGTTAGGAATGGATCCGTATGAGATAGACCCTACGAAGATGCCGGCGGTAGAGTTTTTCGACGGGCAGCTAGCCACGAGGTTTTTTGCGGGGCGGTCCGACGTGAACTATAAGGTCGAAGTGAGTGAGGATCTTTCTGAGTGGGAAGAGGCAGGAGTGTTGGTGTCTGAAGCGGATGCCTCGGAGGTGAAGACTGCGCGCGTGACTGCAGGGGAGAGCAAAAGGTTCTTAAGGTTGACCTTCTCATTGAGAGAATAGGTCTAGCGACGCTACTACCCCAGCGAAGCGGGGGTGCAATCGACTAGATAGAGTGAGCAAGAGTTTCACGGCGTGTCCATTTTGCTGGGAACTACAGCTAAAATAAACCTGACATTTTTGAGAGAAATTCAAAGATACCGCTATAGCGGGTAAGATGTTTTTTTATGAATTATTTGCACTAAATGGTTTCTGAGTGATCAGTCTAATAAGCACAAATAATTTGGAAAAACTATGATTAGACTTTTGAAACTCTTCAATGTTCGCGGCTTAATATTTAAAGAGGCGCGACTTAGATCAATTACACTATATTTCTTATTTGTTATTGGCTCGATCACCCAGGGCTACGGTGCTGATCCTGCTGAAGCTAAGACGGTTGGGAGAGTGATTGGGCAGCGCGCTGATTTATCGTTCTTCCTCAAAGTGCTTGAGAAGACTGAGCTGGGTTCAGCCTTTTCTGAGAGAACAGATTTCAACAACACAATCTTTGTGCCAAACAATAAGGCCTTTGAAAATTTGCCTGCGGGAGCAGTAGAAACTCTTCTTGATCCAAGGAATGATGATAGGCTCGAGGAGGTTTTTAACTATCATGTGATAAATCGCTCAGAACCATCTTTTGAGTTGGAAAAATACAGAACTCTTCAGATGCGGAGTGGTCAATGGATCTCAATCAATTATGCCAAGGGAGTTATTGGTGACGCTAAGTTCACAGGTGAGGTGATTCCATGTTCAAATGGCGTCATATACGTGATCGATAAGGTGTTAACACCGACTACCGATGATTTGTTCCAGGTTCTTCAAAAAGACGGACGCTTCACGCTTTTCACGAAAGCAATCACGGCAAGTCGTCAGGGGAAACTTTATCAAAATGTTCATGATAATTACACGGTTTTCGCTCCGACTGATGGCGCCTTCCGCAAGCTTCCAGAGTCAACTGTGTCTTCTCTTTTCCTCCCGGAAAATGATGAACGGCTTGAAGATATCATCAAACATCACATCACGGCTTCCGTTTTTAGCGCGAGTCCTTCTTATGGTGCTTCTAGGTTAGGAGTCGCTGATGTGACGCCAGTGAGCGCGTTTGGTCAGCAGCTTAATTATAGAAAAAAAGGAGATTCTCTTACGGTTGATAGGATTCGGATTTCCGAAGCTGATATTCCAACCGCGAATGGTCTCATCCATGTTGTAGACTCTGTGATACTTCCCTCGGAGCTTAGTACCCTAGAGATTCTTGAGAGGGATCCACGAATGAAAAATCTTGTTAAACTACTCGAGGCGAGTGGCTTGAATTTGGCGTTAGCAGATTCCTCCAAATATACCATTTTTGCTCCGACAAATGAGGCGTGGAATTCGGAACCGTATCAATCGTTACTCGAGAATCCTTCGCGGCAAAGCCGGGAAGCTATTTTTGCGATTCTTGCTCGTCATGTCATAACTGGGAAACATGTGAGTGAAAATCCGATTCCATATGAGAAACTACGAACGATTCATGGCGCGCCGATTTACCTCACTGTGGACGAAGGGAAAACGAATATTCAGAATGTTGAAATCATTGAAGCTGACCTTGAAGCCTTCAATGGAATCGTAAACGTCATTGATAAAGTGATTGCTGATCCTATGGAGCTTCCGGAGAATGATCTTACAAGGATTGATGCGATCCGTTTCACTCAAGCTGCGTTGGTAGACGGGGCAAAGCTTTACGATAAGGGCCGGTATCAAGAGTGTTTTGAATTTTTTGCACGAAGGGGTTACGAGTTGGTCGATAAGTATGGTTCTAGGGGATACTTTAAGACCAATCTACTTTCGACGGTAGCTCTCTCTCGTGATCCCGTGCGTGAATTTGCCGACAACGCTTGGGATTCTCGAAATGCTTTCCGAGCCGTCCTCAGGGAGATCGAGCTCAATAAGGATTCTCTAGGGGATCTGCTTGAGGTTAATGGGGACCCAACTTCGAAGATTGGGAGGTAGTCATCGTTCGTCTAGTTGGCCCCTTGCTGAAAGCATTAGCACTGGAATCTTGTAAGATCGCGGGTCTCGCTGCATTTCTTTCAGGGCTTGATACTCATTCATTCCGGGTAACATCAGGTCGAGAGTAACTAAATCTGGTCGCTCTTTGAGGATTCTTCCTAACCCTTCTCGCCCGTCGTGCTCTACCGTAACGTCGTATCTTTCACGTCGAAGATTGAATACGACAAGATGTCCAATATCGGCCTCATTCTCAAGGATCAGAACTTTTTCCATTGAAAAATAGGAAAGGGCAAAAAGATTTAGTTTCTAGTCTTGAAAGAATTAAAATTCTAACACTTCTACTATTTCTTTTATGGAGTAAGCATCACTTTAGAGTATGAAACTAAGTCATGGTTATGAGGCACATCGCAAAGATTAGGACCAAGGCTTTTTTAATGGAGACTTCAGCGAAAAGACTTTTCATTTTGATTCTTAATTCGGGCTTCAGTTTTACAGCTGCTCTGGGGGCCCAGGAATCGGGTGATCAGATCTCGGTAATCTGCGCAAAGGAGCAATTTTCTGTGACTCCGGCCTTACGGGGCGCCTTTTTTAGCCATGCAAAAGGACAGGCTCTAGAAGGATTGGAGGTTGCTGGCAAATCGTTACCCGCTGAATTTTTAAGGTGGGTTGATTCTGATCCCGATATCGCTACCGGTGTTTATGCGGCACACCACAAGCCTGAAAGTGTCCTTCTTTGGCTTTACTCTTTGCAGCTGGATCTCGGAAAAGAAAAGTTTGAGCAATATCGGCAGTTGGCTCTCGCTGCCGCCTTGGTGAGTGCCAAGGAAGGACTTGCTCCCAACATTGCGGCGCGGGCTCCAATGGAGTTGCAAATTCCCGAGGATCCACGTGTGCGAGTCGACACGAGGAATCCCAAGCGGGAGTTGGATTTCAATGATCACATCATCAACTTTCTCGATGAAAATATTATTGAAGAAGAGGTCACCATTGATGCGAAGACCGGAAAGCTAAAATACGACAAACGGGGTATTGCGCTTCCGGCTCCAAAGCCGGAGAAAGGAAAATCGGCATCAAAGACGAAGACGATTAAACGCAAAGCTTATGCTGCCGATGTGATGGCGAGCAAGGAGCTTCAGGAGAAGTTCAATCTTTATATGGAATCGAAGGGGCATGATGTGCAGATTGATTGCGGCGACCGTATCATTCACTGGCATAGCCGGGACGCTGTGCGTGGTGATGTCTACAAAAAGATCGACGCCGCCTATAAGATGTTCCGAGCGGCCTATGAGGCAAAAGGGTTGCTACCAAAGAAACGTGACGCTTTTGCGACTCCAGCTGAGCGCTGCCTTTACGCAATTCGTAACTTTGAACACACTTTTCCTGCTAATCTGCAAAAGGAGCGTAATTGGCCACCATTTCCTCTCACCGCTCCGTGGCCGCTGCTCACGATGCTAGCTGCTGATCAACAGCCATTGCGCGAGCGCGAAGAGCGTTGGATCGCATTCCGCGATGGGGGTGAATTTCACCGTTACGGCGAGTACATCCATGGCATCGCGCAGCAGTTCTCGATGCAATCGGCGCGCCGGCTAAAACCCTATCCATTCACCTATGCTACGATCCAGATGATGCTCAAAGATGGCGGAGTTTGTGGAACGATGGGCTCTATTTCCGCCCGGGGGCATAACATTCTTGGCGTTCCCTCTTGTCAGGCAACCCAGCCCGGGCACTGTGCGGTGGTCTTCTTCCGCCACGGACCGGAGACTGGGATCTTTCGTTGTGAGGGAGGTCAGTATGCGACTGGTGGTGATGAGAAAACTGGACCCTTCACTCCCTGGCCGTTCGAGCGCGAGTTCAGGCGGAGCAGACGGACAAGCGGACACGAAATCGAGTTTCGTGGAATTAAAAAAATGGTCTACCACCAAAGCCTTGCGTGGGGGGTGAATTACGATCTGCCTGCCTACCACGATGGAACGGTCGCTTTCGCTATTCACCAGTTGCTACCCAAAGAGGAGCAAAAGAAGAATGGTCGGAAGCTTCTCTCTAATGCTATTGCCCAAAATCCTTATCACCTTTTGGTGATGGATGCTGCGATTGCATCGTCAGGAACTCCGCAGGGGCAGGTTGAGCTTTGGAAGAATTTTAGGGAGGCTCTGAATCAAGCTATGGGAAAGCCAGGCTGTCCGACCGATGGCTTGTATCTCACGACGGTGAGGAATAAAATCTTCGACCGTCTTGCCGGGCTTCCTACGCCTGAGAACTCCAAGGAAGTCGAGAAAGTCCTTGGATTCTTGAAGGCAGAAAAGTGCAATCGTGATGACCTTCTCAAGCGCTACCGCGGTGCCTTGATAGATGAGCGAGAGGGGGCTCCGAAGTAGTGATCTGAATCGAAGAGAAAAATTTCATAAAAACCTGATGGGCAGTTGCTTGGCCCTTGCGTTCACCCTTTTTTCCGATATCTCCCGGGAATGTCTTATACTGAAACAACAAGCTCCGGTTGGCTTGGCCGGATTGGCTCCTCAATTACAGGGGTTCTTTTCGGACTCGTTCTTTTGGTGGTGTCTCTTGTGATGCTGGTGTGGAATGAGCGTAATGCAGTTCAAGACCTTAAAACCAACAAGGAGATTGCGGAGAAGGTGATCAGCGTTTCGGCTGACTCGGTTGAATCTGAAAATGAGGGGGAATTGGTTCACCTAAATGGTCCGGCCAAGACCGACGATCTCGTGAAGAATCAACAATTTGAGATTGAGGAAAACGCTATTCGACTCAGTTGGAGTGCCAAAATTTATCAGTGGGTTGAGAAAAAAGAATCCAAGAAAAGGAAAAAGCTAGGTGGTGGTGAGGAAACTGTAACAACTTATACTTACAAGAAAGAGTGGGTGAGTAAGCCTGTTGATTCTTCTAAATTCAAGGAATCTGGTCATGATAACGGAGGTGGCCGGAAGTATGAGAGTGGATCATCCCAGGCTAAGGTGGTCACACTAGGAGCTTTTAAACTTTCAGATGAGCTCATTTCTCAAATGTCGTGGAAGGAACCCTATCTTCTCCAGGAGCTGCCCGATAGTTGGAAGGAAGATGGTCGCCTGAGTGGGGGAGCTTTTTACTCTGGGACGCCGGGAAGCCCAAAAATTAGAGATGAAAAGGTCTCTTTCTCACTTACTGGCCCTGATGAAGTTAGCGTGATGGCGGTTCAGACGGGGAATAGCTTCTCTACTTACAAGTCAGAAACCGGGAAAACTAAGCTCTTACTTTACCAAGGTCTGCTGTCGGCTGAGGAGGTAGTTGAAGGTGAGGAAACTAAGGCGAAGCTTCTGCGCTGGGCGCTTCGAGGGGGCGGGATTGTCGTCATGTTTATTGGCTTCCTTCTTATCCTAAAACCCCTTTCGGTTTTGGCAGATGTCTTACCTTTTCTGGGCAATCTGGTGGGTGGGGTGAGCGCGTTGGTTGCCCTCCTCCTCTCAATTGCCATAAGTGCTATCATCATTGCAATGAGTTGGATTTTCTTCCGCCCTGTTCTCGGTATTGGATTATTGGCAGTAACAATTGCTTGTCTGTTCTTCATTAAAAAGAAGCTTTCGACTAAGAATCAAATATCAACCTCGGTGCCTCCTCCTTTGAACTAGGGAAGTCTTCATTCTTGCCACTGGCTGCTGGGCGCGGCATTTTGTCGGTGCTCCGGTCGGTTCAGTTGATCCGCTGGTTGATCCGATTTGATATAAACGATGAGCGAACAAGAAAGAGTCCGCATTTACGATACCACGCTTCGCGATGGTACTCAGGGCGAGGGGTTTTCACTGTCTGGCCTAGACAAGATTCGAATCGCAAAGCGGTTGGATGAATTCGGGGTGGACTATATTGAGGGTGGCTGGCCCGGGTCGAACCCTAAGGATATTGAGTTTTTCAAGGCGGCTTCTCAGGAAACCTGGCATCATGCTAAGATCGCGGCGTTCGGCTCCACTCGCCGAGCCGACTTGGCTGTCGAGGATGATCCTCAAGTCCAGCTTCTGATTGATGCCGGCACTCCAGTAATTACCATTTTCGGGAAAAGCTGGGAGCTTCAAGTGACCGAGGTGCTCCGTACGACGGCTGAGGAGAACCAGGCTATGATTCGGGATACCTGCCGTTATCTTAAACAGGCGGAACGTGAAGTCGTATACGATGCCGAGCACTTTTTCGATGGCTACAAAGATGGAGCTGAACACGCGATGGCAACCTTGAGAGCAGCGGTGGAAGGTGGGGCTGATTGGCTCGTGCTCTGCGATACAAATGGAGGGTGTCTCCCGTCAGAGATCGCTGAAATGAGCCACGTGGTGCGCGAGGCATTTCCGGAGGTTCCACTTGGGATCCACACTCATAACGATTGTGAACTCGGAGTCGCCAACGCGATTGCTTCGGTTGATGCAGGTGCGACCCAGGTGCAGGGAACGATCAATGGATACGGAGAGCGGACTGGAAATTGTAATCTCACCTCAGTCATCCCGATTCTTGAGCTTAAGATGGGCCGCAAGGCGGTTGCCGATATTTCGGGAATGCGCGATCTCTCTTTCTTTGTGGACGATGTTTCCAATAACCCCCACTTCGCCCGAGCGGCTTTTGTGGGACGGACTGCCTTTGCTCACAAAGGTGGAATGCATGTGAATGCCGTTCAGAAGCTAGCGAGGACTTATGAGCATATCGAACCGGGTCAGGTCGGGAACGAACAGCAGATTTTGGTAAGCGAACTTTCTGGTCAGTCAAATATTCTTATGAAGGCCGAGCAGCTTGGAATTCATCTTGAAAAGGGGAGTGATGAGGCCAAGGCCATATTGACCGAGGTCAAAGCCCTTGAGCAGGCTGGCTATTCTTTTGAAGCAGCGGGTGGTTCGCTTGAGCTTTTGGTGCGCCGGATGCTTGGTGAATCTCCCCGCAGTTGGAATCTTCAAGAATACCAATGTTCTTTCCGAAAATATAAGGACGGTCACGCGCCGGTTTGTGAAGCGACCGTGAAATTAGATGTTGGCGACAAAACCAGTCACACTGCTTCAACCGGCCATGGCGTGGTCAATGCTCTTGATGGAGCTTTGCGGAAGGCCCTGACCCCATTTTTTCCTCAGTTAGAAAAAATACAGCTCGTTGATTACAAGGTGCGCATTATCGACGGGGAAGAGGCGACCGCTGCGAAAACCCGGGTTTTGATCGTGCATACTGATGGCGAAACCACTTGGGGGACCGTCGGGGTGTCCGATAGTATTATTGAGGCAAGTTGGATTGCTCTCACTGACGGGCTGGATCTATTTTTGCAGAAGACTTCTGCGTGAAAATGCGATTTGCGCTTGTGGTCCTTCACAAAAGGCAACAGCCTCCCGGCCGATTCATAAAAAACACCTATGAACCAATCGTTCCGAAAGGAACATCAAAGGTTACCTTGGTAACCTGGTCAGGCTCAATAGGGGCTGACTAAATTTAAGCACCGTCCGGGTTAAAACGAGAGATCGTCCGGGCGGTGGTCTTTCCATAAGAGCGGCGGCTTCCATTAGGGAGTCGCCGTTTTGAGTCTGTGGAGGAGTGTGGAATTATGGTAATCCTTTGCTTGTTTTGTGGAGCAGATTGGGCAGACTTTCGCCTTCCCCAACTTGGGGCACACAAATAAACAT